>Ga0154002_1000096_pt1 | contig 20063 bp, 16 predicted proteins | sample TSNY086MetaG_FD_102276 | JGI IMG/M metagenome (GOLD analysis project Ga0154002, IMG submission 102276) | Attine ant fungus gardens microbial communities from New York, USA - TSNY086 MetaG | ecosystem: Host-associated > Fungi > Mycelium > Unclassified | place: USA: New York, Robert Cushman Murphy... | reverse complement strand
GGCCGGTTTTGTCTCATTGATCAACGTCACCCGGTTGCGCATGTCGGCCGTCTTCTTTTGGCTGTCGCTTTCTTTATACAGCCCCACGTCCTTTTCCCGGGTCATGACCACCTCCACATCGGAGGCCTCCAGATATTCTTTCAGCTTGAGGGCAATGATCAGATTAATATCCTTTTCCAGGGTTCCGTCCACCCCGATCTTGCCCGGGTCGTTTCCGCCGTGACCCACATCAATCACAACCACCGGCTTTTCCTTTCCGGCAACCACATTCTGCCCCGATACCATCATGCCGGCATGCCGGGAAACAAAAAATACCATCACCAGCAACAGACCTCCCATCGCCAGCTCAATCCGCCGTCTGTTCACCTCGCGACTCCTCTATCTTCTACCGTTTCTATAATTCAGTATAGTAAGACGGGCAGAGAAAAAGAACCGTTTCCCTAAAAATGGATTCAGTCCTTTTCGACATGGTTATAATCTTCTTTCGCATCTTCCAGAATATACTGTACATAGTCGCCCCGCTCGGTCAAAAAGCCTTCGTTCTGCCATAACCGATATGCCGGGTCCTTCAGCACCTTTTCCTTGATCTGGTAAGCCGTTCCCTGATAATAGTGATAATTCAGATCGGAATAAAATTGTGACATCTGCTTTTTTTGCGCCGCCGTAAGAACCGAAACATCCTCCAGGCTATCCGCCGACTGGTTATAAAACACCCGCCGCAGAAACGGTTCTTTAAACGCATCAAAATTCAACAGATCACTTTCTGTCCGGTGATGCCGTCTGGCCCAGCTCTCCATATCAATGGCCTGGGTCTGATACTGAAAGCTGCCGTCATCCCGAAACGTCAGAACACCATACTGACAAGCCGGAGTGGTTAAGGAGCTGGTTACCATCTCCCATACCCCCCGGTCATCTTCCGAACGTTTGGTATGCTGTACATGCAGATGGCCGCTTAAAAACAAGGGAACATCCCATCCGTCCAGCATATCTGCCAGCTGTTCCCCGTGCTCAATGGTACAATCTAACACATAAATCTCACTTTGATCCAGCAGATTATGGTGGCCGACCGGAATCACATTCCTCCCATCTTCCCAGGCATTCTCCAGCTGTTCTTCAATCCAGTCGTAGGTATCTGACAGAATCACACCGCCAACCCGGGCTCTGGGCTTATATTGACAGGTATCCAACATCAGCAGGCGATTATAATCATCGATCTCATAGACATAACTAAGGGTTGTCGCATCATAACTGAGGCCGTCAGCATAACCGAACTCCCGATAGATTTCGCGAAATTCTTCCGGTGTGGTATATTCTGCCGGCAGCCGCTCCTCGCCCTGAAATGCCGCCGCATGACGGTTATTGATGTCATGGTTTCCGGGAATTACCAGTACCGGAATTCCGGCCGCTGTTACGGTCCGCAATTTTTCAGCCAATTCCACATGGCTCTTCCTTTCACCATCCAGGGTCAGGTCACCGCTTAAAATCAGAACATCCGGCTTTTTCTGAATTACCTCTTCCACAAATGCATCCACAATCGGCTCCACATATGTAACTACCTTGCCGTCACCATGCTCCACCATATACTGGAAACCGCTTCCGCCATCCGTCAGAGAACGGGCCAGATAATGGATATCCGTCGCCACTATGGCGGTCTTTTCCCAGTCATGAGCCGGTTCGGTCGGTTCGGTCGGCCCTGTTTCTTCGGTTTCAGGGAATTGGGCAATGGTCTCCGACCTTGACGGTACGGTTGGCGGCCCCGCCTCCTCCGTCGGCAATATGATCTCGAATTCCCCCGGACTCTGTGATGAGACTTCATCCGTACCCGTCTGCCTGGTGCAGCCTGCCGCAAGAAAAAGCATCAGTATAAAAACCGGTATTTTCTTTGCCATCTTTCCCCTGCCTCTCTATTTTTACGGATTTATCACATCCCAGATTTCCTCCGTCTGAAATCCCAGCCGCCAGAAAGCCGCTCCTGCCAGCTGATACTCCCGAACCAGTTCCATCTTTTTGCCGATTGATCTGACATCCTCCTGCCAAAGAAAATACTGATCATCGCCAACTGTCAATTCTCCATAATACTGGCCTAACTCCTCCTGCCAGTACATCTCAACATTATTTTCCTCAATCCATTTCTGGGCTCCTGCAATTCCTCTGACCGTAAAGGACACCTCATCGCCGGTCTGCTTCCACAGGCGCGTATAAAAGGGGATTCCACTGATGACTTTTTCTGCCGGTACCATTTTTAAGACCGCTTCAATGCCGTCTCGTTCAAAGCCCAGTGAAGCCACTGAACCAATATCTTTGCCGGTATGCTCATCATATCCCATGAGAATCACATAATCAGCCACCCGCCCCTGTTCCGCATGATTGTAAAAGGATGCGTAAGATATCGGCACCGCATTGTCAATCGAAAGGATGATCTGATTCTTCCTGCATGCTACCGAAAGCTCACGGATAAACTGAACATAGTGAGGACCGGCGGCCGGCTTAATCATCTCTATGTCCAGATTGATACCGTCCAGATCATAATTCTCAACATCCTTCATCAGATTGGTAATCAGCGTCTCACGGGCAGTCGTATTGGCAAACAGCACCTCCGATTTGACATTGTCACCCCGATTAAAATTGTCCAAAACCCCCCAGACCTGCAGTCCCATGGCATGTGCCTTATCCACATAAGACCGGTCGGCCAGGGAATCATAGTTGCCGGCATTGTCTGTCAGCATAAACCAGGTGGGCGCAATGACATTGACCCCTTTGGCTGTCGCCAGCATCGATTCCAGCGTCTGATTGGCCTGTTCTACCGTCACCTGATGCCATACCAGGCAAACCGGCTCCGCCAATGCAATGCTGGTGTATTCGGGTGCTTCGAAACTGATGTTATACGTTTTTTCACTGCTGTCTGTCAGGCGTTTGTTCTGAATATATCCCACATATCCGTCGGCGGTCCGGACGTTCGTCCATTTTTCCAATATTTCCAGAACCGTCACTTCCGTACCACCCTTTACATCGGTCAGAATCGGGCTTTTTACCCCGCCTAATTCCCGAATATGGTCATCCTTTTTCACCGTTGCCACCTGCGCCGGTTCCCATCGGTTGTCAATCACCACTCGCGCTACGCCTTCGCCGACAAACATCTCCACCCGAATATCGCTATACGACAGAATCAGACCGGTCCGCAGCCATACCTGATCATCCTCATTGACCAGTAGCGGAATACCGTCCTTTCCCAAAGTCTCGGCGGTAGCATAGACAATCAACTCAGGCAGTGTATAAATCAACTGTTTTCCACGACTGTCCCAATAAAAACGTTCATTCACATTCTCCTGTACCCAGGTCAGCGGCAAATACGCCTGACCGTCCCGATAAAGTCCGGCCGTCTCCTCCCGCCGGTCATTTAAGACGATGGCCAGCTGGTCATCCGACACACCGAACCATTCAGCCGGAGCAATCCGGTCTTTGACTGGATAATATCTGTAATATAGGAAACCGCCCACACCAATGGCGGCGATCAGCAATATCATGAAAATTCCGATTAAGACAGATACGAAAAATCTCTTCATCTGCTTTCCTCCTGTGTAGAATAAAAATTACCTGGATTATAAGATTATATCACAAATGACCGTTTCTAACCTCTTAAATTTTTATAATTTTTATTATATCTGAAATTTTCCCTGAATTTTTACAATGCCAATGGGGCTTAGTAAACAAGCTGCAAAGTCCCATTGGCATCCTCTAACATCGGTTTCCTATATAAAATCTTCGGCTGAAATGGAATTCCCAATGCTTCCTGCTTTTTATCAGCGATAATACACCTTGTCAAAACGTATTTCTATTAATCTTTGCCGGCGCCCCGCACCGGCTGCTCCGGTTACTCCAACTATTCCGATCTCTCCTGTCCCACCGGCTTCGCCTGTCGGCGCTTCCGTCAGAACATAGTCACCCATGTAAAAGCTGCCGTCTTCACACACCTGGAACAGTTTCTGCCATTCCGACGATTCTGCTTCTTTTCCGTCAATAAGAATGGGAATGCCCCGTTCTTCGTATTTTCTAAGACCCTTCAGATAAGACTCGATCCTGGTATCTTTTGATTCCTGTTTCACTTTTGTCACCAAACTTTCTTAAAAGGGCAGGAACCAGGCCGCCGCAGGAGGTTTGTGACACAACCGTACGCGGCCGGGCTGCTGCCTTCTTATTTTAATAATGACTGGAAAAAATCCATATCGGTGCGGGTGACGGCAAAAGCATCTACTGAAACTGGAATTCGATAAAGCTTCTGATGAAACGTCTTCTCTGCTTCTCTTCTGGTTTCTTCACTGCCGAATGCAACGGCTAAACACCAGCTCTTGTCCCGCTTCTCGTCTGCCCTTAAGATTTCCAGAAAGGCTCTTGCCTGCCACTCGCTCAGCGCTCCGATTATGATTTTTTTGTCGCACCGGGCACACTCTAATAAACTGGTACCGGTGATCTCGCCGTAATCCACAATAATCTTTCCATAACTGTCATTCAGACAACCAACCAGCTGCTGCATTCCAGCTCCGGCATAATAATCCACGTCCAATACGGAAAAGGGTATCTTCGCCGGCTTTGTCTGCTTCCCCTTCCCGCTCCGGCAAAAATACTCCATCCGGCCCAGATCACCATGGTCATTCCACTCCAGCACAGCAGTTTTTTCCCCTTGAACGGCGCTTAGATAATTGGCCATCCACAGGCTTAAGTGGGTTACGCCTGTATGTCTGCCGGCCCCGATGATACCGATGGTCCGCCACCCGCTTTCCGGCGCCGCTTTCCTAAATACCTTCCTGAATGTCTTAAGCATTTTTGCAAGGTTCCTCCTGTCTGGCTGCCGGCCAGCTCTGACCAGAGCTGTTCAAAGCAGTCCGCCGCCGGTTTGGTAAGATGAAATGGATTGGGGTAATATGGCATCAGAAACACCTTCGTGTTCTTTGCCGGACCTGACTGCTTCTTGGTTAGCGGTCCACAGAAATGATTATAGATCACGGTCAGCGCCGGATGGCTTCCAAGGCCCCGACCGGCCGCCTGCTCCTGCTGCCGATTCCACGGTTTACCGGTGCAGACCAGAATCGCTGCATCCGCCGGCATACTGGCCAGCGCCGGCCAGTTACTTCCATAGTCCTGTACAATAATCGGATAGTTGTGCGGCGGCAGCTTAACCGCCCCGCCATAACCAGGCAGCATCGGCTGCCCCAGAATGCGAAAAATCCCGTAGGCATCCATCCCGGCACTGAAGCAGGAGGCAAACTGCCTGATGCCGCCGGAATCATCGCATTCTTCATATAGTGCGGCAAATCCCCGTTTGGTCAGATATGCCGCCAGTCCCATCGCCAGATGAGTGGTTCCGTTACCGGCCTTGGCGCCGGCGATAGCAATGGTCAGGGATGAGTTCTGGTTTTTTTTGAAAACACCTGTTTGTTCTTTTGTAATCTGTTCCAGTTGATGACGAAGCTGTTCCACCGTCTGATAACGCTGACCCTTGTCTTCCTGCAGACAGGTTCGGATAATCTTAACCAGCCGGCGGTCAGTCGGTTTCAGGGCAACGGGAAGTGCCTTACCGGGATAGGTTCCGGTCAGCATGTAATGGAGGACAGCACCAATGGCATAGATATCCGTCCGCTCGTCCAGAGCTTCCATTGTATATTGCTCCGGCGCAGCACATCCCTCCGTTCCATAACGCTTAGTCAGCCGGTCAGCTTCATTTTGATGCACCGCATGGTCAAAATCGACCAATTTAATCACATCATCACACAATAACAGATTCTTTGGTTGTAAATCCAAATACAAAATCGGGTTTGGTCTTGCGAAGTGCAAGGTATTAACCAGATGGCAAATCTGAACCCCATAACGGATCGTCATTGCCGTTGAAAAATGTCCCCTGTCAGAAATCAGGGAGTACAACGAATCTCCTTCCAGAAATTCTTCAATTAAATAGCTGAATTCCTCATCCTCTTCCAGGTCATACACAATCGGTATTCCCGGATGGCGCAAGGTTTTCAAAATCAATGCTTCCTGGCGGAACTGCTGATAATTGGTCCCCGCTTTAGGTATCCGCTTTATCACCCGGTCTTCCTCCAGGTCTTTATGCCTGGCCAGATAGACGGTTCCGCTCCTGCCGCGGCCTAACTCGCGGCATAACTGATATTTCCCAAACAATGTGGTGTTTTCGATTATTCCACCTCCTTTGTCCAAGATCATCCCTGTAGACCTATTTTAATACATGTAGATGATTTTGACAATCGTTTTTTTATAATTTTTCAATTTTATTTTTTTATCCTTTCACACCTGTCGAAGCAATCCCTTCGACAAAATATTTCTGAAGCGATAAAAATATAATCATAACCGGAATTAAGGAAAGAACAGACGCTGCCATAATCATGCCATATTCCTGGGTATAGTCATCCATAAATACTCTCAACCCGATCTGAATTGTTTTTTTCATTTTAGTTGTCAAATAAATATATGGACCCAGGAAATCATTCCAGGTATTAACAAATGTAAATATTGCCAATGTGGACAAAGCCGGTTTTGAAAGGGGAAGCATTATTTTAGCATAGATTTTATATTCACTCATTCCGTCAATACGAGCTGCTTCACACAATTCATCCGGTATACTCATATAAAACTGCCGCATTAAAAATACACCAAATGCAGTAAAAGCATGTAATAGAATGATGGCCAAATGAGTATCATTTAAATTCAGGCTTCTCAACATAATAAACTGGGGAACCATATAAACCTGCCATGGCACCGCGATGGTTCCTATATAAGCCAGGAAAAGCCGGTCTCTATACTTAAATTCCAACTTCGCAAATGCATATGCCGCAAAACTGCTGGTAAACAACTGAATGATTGTTGTGCAGATGGTAATCTTTGCTGTATTCACAGTATACTGCAGCAGCGGAATCCGCTTCCATATATGAACATAATTTTGCCACTGAGGAATCTCCGGGATCCAGCATATGGGAACGGTAAGTACATCTTTGTCCAATTTTAAAGAAGAAGAAAGCATCCATAAAAATGGAACCATAAAAAACATGGAAAGCACAATTAACCCAGTATATATTGTTACCTTCTTTCTAACTGTTCGCATATTTCTTTTCCCCTTTAAACTGCACCAAGGTCACAATCAGTACCAACGCAAATAATACAATTGCCATCGCGCTGGCATATCCAAACTGACTGCTTTTGAATGCCTTATCATAAATGTGATAAACCAGCACAAGTGTTTCTGTCCCAGGTCCGCCCTCGGTAATCAACATCACTCTGTCATATATCTTAAATCCATTAATCGTCAACATGATCACGATAAAAAATGTCGTCGGCCGCAATTGCGGCCATGTTATGTAGCGAAATTTTTGGATGCCGCCAGCTCCATCCAAACTGGCCGCTTCATACAATTCACCGGAGATTCCCTGCAGCCCCGCCAAATAAATAATCATATAATAGCCAACATCCTTCCAGATACTAAATGCGACAACCGTAAACATTGCCCACTGTTTGTCAGCCGCCCATCTGGGTAGATTTTCAACCCCGAGCGCGTTCAGTATGATATTTACCAATCCCGCTCCCGGGCTGAAAATGATGTTCCATACTGCAGCACACGCCACCAGCGATGCAACATATGGGAAAAATACAATGGTACGAAATATTTCTTTTCCCATTACTTTTGCATTTAAAAGCAAAGCCAGTCCCAATGCCAACATCATCGTTACCGGAACGACACTGACAGTATATACAATCGTATTTTTTAAGGCCGCCCAGAACCTCGAATCCGATCCCATGATAACAAAATTTTCCAGCCCTACAAATTCAATCGGATTATTGCCATTCCATGAATGAAACGCTAATATGAATGCATAGATCACAGGTCCAAGGGTAAATATAGAGAATCCGATAAAGTTTGGAGCAATAAACGAATATGCCACTAAGCTTTTCTTTCTTTTTCTGCTCAACATCTCCACATCCCCCTCTTTTCCTAAATGGTATCTATTTTTTTAACTTTGTGAATTCCTCATTCATATAAGAAATACCCTCATCTGACGTCATAACTCCGGTCATAATATAGTCATGTCCTGTCGTCAAAATCTGATCAACTTCCACACAATTCTCCCCAATTGGAGTCTCTAAATATATTTTCTTAACATTTAATATTGCTTCTTTACTTTGCTCATCAGCAGGAAATCCCGGTACGGAAAAGACAACCTCCAGAGTATCATCTGACATAGCACCCGGCATATATCCTTTTGAAGCAACAATCTTTGCGCCTTCCTCGCCACCGGCAAATCTCACAAAATCTTCCGCGATTTCAACATGTTCAGACGCTTTAACTACAGACATTCCCACAAAATTTCCCAATGTGCTGCCAGATTCCGTTCCTTCTTTATGGGGATAGGATGCTACCGCCCATTCTTGCAAATCCGGATATTGCCCCTCATTAATTCTGGTAATCAGCGTTCCAATCGCCCATGTTCCCATCAGCATTGTACCAATATTACCTTGTCCAAACGCTCCTGTATAATGAAGTCCGCTTGTTTTCAGAGTGGAGTAGTCCATACATACTTTCTCACGCTGCTGTTCCAACACCATATCATAATATGGTTTCATGTATTCATAATCCCCCTCCAAGGTATTTCTATCCTCTCCTGCGGCAGCCATTCCCTGTATACAGAAATTCCAGGTATGATAATGAGTTCCATATGTTTCTGTACCGAACGTTGTGTCTGTCAGGCTTTTTACCATGGCATCATATTCTTCAAACGTCATATCATTGGTGGGATAAGCAACACCAGCCTTATCAAAAACATCTTTATTATAAAACATTACATAGAAATCACTTCTTAACGGCAGAGTATAATACTGATCCTGCCATGTCAATACATCCAGCGTTTCACCATAACTATCTTTATTAATTTTGCTGTCATCCAATTGCATTAAAACACCTTTTGTAATCAGGCTGATATAACTTGCGCTGTCTTTGATCGCCACCACATCAAACGGTGCCTTATTACCGGCTAACTGGGTTGCTAATGCTGTGGAATAATCAGTCGCCCCCAAATCTATTATTTCGATAGAGACGTTGGGATTCCGGCTCATATACTCTTTTGCAATGGGCTCCCAGTAAGGTTGGGTGTCTGCAGACCAAACAGCCCATTTTAGTTCTGTTTTTCCGCCATCAGCAACGATTACTTTTTCTGCATTTTCAGTACCTGCTGCCTGTGTCTCATTTTTTCCGGCAGCACAACCTGCTAACATTTGCATCACAATAGCCATAATAAGCAGCAATGACAATGTTCTCTTTTGATTCCTCATAATCCTACCTCCTCTTTCATAGTGATATCATTATTATATCTATTGGTTTTGTAAATTTACATATCAATTTCATTGTATATTGTTCCATATGTCTCTTATTATTTTGTGAATTTATAATTTTCAATGACAAATATATATATTTCAACAATATCAGAGTCTGTACATTGACACCATCAACAATTTTTAGTATATTGAGTTTATATTCAATATCATTCAGAAAGTTTGGTTATTATTATGGCTAATAACAAAAAATTCAAGAGTATAAAAAAGAGACTTATTTTGATATCCAGTTTCATTATTCTGGGAGAGGCTATATTAACTACTACATACTGCTATTTTTCCTATCAGTCTATACTATTTGACAGTTTAAAGCAATCCAGCGAATATCGGCTTTCACTGTTGGCCGAAACTATACAATATGATATCAGTAATGCTCTGTCCCTGATGGATTTTTGTACCTCAAACAGCACCATATCCTCCTATTTAAGCGCATCAAACAACCAGCAGGAAAATACATCCTTTTTAGCAAATCATGCATGGCAGCGCCTTCAGGAAGAATATTTAAGTAATAGCAGCTCTATTTATTTGAATCGAGTTATCATCTCTGATTTAAATGACAACTATATTCAGATTTCCCCGTCAATCATTTACCAAAATTTACCTTGTGCTCAATTAATCCGGCAGCAGCCTTTTTTTGATGAACTATATCATTCCCCTGCCTATATACAGACAGGATTTGTAGAAGATCCCATTATGCCATATTCACAAAACACATTCGTAATTCCTATTGTAAAACCAATTTATTCTGTCTACGGCAAGGAGATATCCGGCTGGTGCTATCTCGCCATATTACCCAATATATTTATCAACCGGCTAAAAAGCTACAGCCTTCCTTCCGATAGTGAGATTTACCTGACCATTGCTGATAAAATTTATAAATGGAACAATGGACTTTTGACAGAATCGGTTGAACCCGATCCGGTCTTACGCCGACATCAGACGCTTGTCTCCTATATGCCCGAGAACAGCAATTGGTATGTCAGCGAATCCGTTTCTCAAATATCCCTGAACCAGCAAACGATGATTTATATGTCAACGCTTATTATAATCATTGGCATTGTCATCTCTTTAGGTATTGCGGCCACTTTTTATCTCCACTATATAATCAACATTCCTTTACATAAGATTCAAAAAAAAGTACAGTCTATTTCTGCCGGCGATTTCAATCCCGATCCAAATATTGAATGGAATAATGAATTGGGTCAAATTGGACAAGGGATAAATTCAATGGGTATCGATATTTCCCAATTAATCCAGTCCCACATCGAAGATCAAGAGAAAAAATACGAACTGGAATATGAAATTCTTCAAAATCAAGTGAACCCTCATTTTTTATATAATACCCTCAATTCCATTATCTGGATGTCCACTGCTCAGGGGGCAAACGGAATCACGGAAATGGCGACTTCCTTAGCTTTTATACTGAAATCCATCTCAAAAAAGACGACCAAAACCCACTCAGTCAGAGAAGAATTAGAATTGCTGGACCACTATTTTCTGACTCAGAAATACCGTTATGGCGGGGGATTACATATGAACTATACTGTTGAACAGGAAACTCTCTATGACTGTATCGTACCTAAGTTTACTCTGCAAATAGTTGTCGAAAATGCTATTTTTCATGGCATAGCGCCAAAAGGAACACATGGCACCATTGATATCCTGATAAAATACACAAACGACAATAGAGATGTTTTCATCTCCGTAACTGATAATGGTATTGGTATGACGGAAACACAGATTAACGAAATTTTCGAAGGTTCGACCAGTTCTTCTGAATTGTTTCGAAAAATCGGAATCAATAATATTCAAAAAAGAATTCAATATGCATATGGTTTTAATTATGGAATTTCAATTCAAAGCAGCCTGGGAAACTATACTAAAGTTATCATTACAGTTCCAGACATAAAGGGGGAAAGCAGTCTTGTACAAACTTCTGATCGTTGATGATGAACCACTCGTCCAAATTGGGCTTCAATCAATGCTGCAATGGTCTGATTTTGACATCACCATCTGTGGAACCGCATTTAACGGAAAACAAGCCCTTGAAATGATACAGGCAATTCATCCTGATATTGTTATTACAGATATCAAAATGCCCATTATGAATGGTTTAGAATTGCTGGAAGTATGCCATACCATACAGAAAGAGCCAATCGCATTTATTATTTTAACCTGTTATGAAGATTTTCCATATATCAAAAAGGCATTAAAGTATCAGGCGGTTGATTACATCATAAAGCTTGGACTAAAATCCGAGGAATTAAGTTCCGCTATTGTACGGGCAATAGAAAATCTCAAATCCAGAAAAACAGATCTTCGTTTAACGGAACAATCAACTGATTATATGGCAATGCAGAATTATAAAGACAAATTTATTCTGAAACTCCTGCATAACCTTTTCGATACTGCCGAGCAACTCACATTGCAGGCAAAGCAGCTGAATCTCTCATTCCAGGCATACCAATATGCCGCCGCCACTTGTATCATTACTGATAACAATACCTTATCCATGGACAGTCAGCAATACCTTCTTATATGCCACAATACTCTGTCCATGCTGTCAAACATCCTGATAAAATACATTCCATTTCATATTGCGGCCTTAGATATGAAACAGTTCTGCATTATATTTGAATTTGATGAAAGATCCCCTTATCTGGATTCACGGAAATTCTCAGATTTACTTCAGGAAACATTTCAGATGATACACAATTATTTTAATGTTACCATTTTATGCACAGTAGGAACTTATAAGGAGAGCATCTTCCATGTTTCGGATTCCTATCAGGAATCCCGACAACTGTTACCGCTTTGTTCAAAAGAAAAACCAATTCTTTTTTACCTGGATCAGACATCCGAGAATATGCTCTCTTTCAGGAACACATTTAATATTACTATATTAAAAGAAGATATACGTAAAGCTTTTGAAGAATATGATATCGCTGCCTTTGAATATATTACCAACTCGATCAGCGCATTATTTCGTACTCATCCAACTTACTATGTTCAGGCTATGGATGTTGCTTCAAACATTCTTCACCTCTGCCTGACCATGCTGCCTGACAGTGAATCATATTTATTGCAGAAGTTTTCACACTGTCACAATTCCTACCGTTCCTTATATGGACAAAAAAGCACTGAAAAAATAGTGGACTGGCTGGATTTCTTCAGCCAATCCATTGTCGAATACTATCACAACCAATACAATGAGTTGAAAAACAATCTAATCCTTAATATTGAGCACTATATAGAAGCGCATATTACGGAGAAGCTTATTCTAAATGATGTTGCGGCGCTATTTTCAATCAGCCCTAATTACTTAGGTCAGTTGTTTAAAAAAAGCACATCACTGGGATTTAATGAGTATGTAACCCGGGCTAAAATCTCCAAAGCAAAGTATCTGATGTTTCATCAAGATTTGAAAATTTACGAAATAGCTGATTACCTTGGTTTTGAAAATTCTTTTTATTTCAGCAAGGTTTTTAAAAAAATAGAAGGATGTTCACCACGGCAATATATGCAAAACTCGTTTCCCGATCCTCCGCCCAGGCATACCCAGCCCTAAGTTTCTGGGTATGCTTTCTTTATTATAAAACGTACACGCTTTTCGTTCTCAACCGGAGAGAAAACAAAATCAACGAAATATGCCTTTTCCACCTCCTGCATGTCCATTTTACATACACTTAGCCTTGGCCTGAATTCTTTTTCTTCTAATTCTATGGAGGCAGCCGAATCAGAGCATTCAATCCTCCATTCATCGATTATGACCGTTTGTTCCTTTATCACCGGAGGAATTCTGGTAACAAATCGTTCCTTTATCGTCCCATGAATTCCGCTTATACGATCCTCCAAACATATTTCCTTCTCTCTTATCGAAAACGTGCGTATTAATGTTTCACAGCTTCCCTCAGGATAAGCTTTTGTCAAATCAAAACTCACTGTCTTTTCTCCGGCTTCAAGCAGCGTAGAATAATGATTTTTTCCTCTTTCCTGATAGCTCCCGTTCAAAACCGGCACACTATGCCCAGCAGAAGAAGCACATACATTTTCATAACGTTTTTCTCCAAAATAATCCCTGTCGTATTCAGGCCATCCCAAATCATCGATAATAAATTTTCCGTCAGAAAAAATAATGAAATTACCGATATCATTATGATTATGAGGTTCATTGTTCCTGCCGCCTTTTGCTGCAAAAGAATAATGCTCCAGCTTCTTTATATACCATTGTGATTGTGAAAAAATAATGCTGTTTTCTTGTTTCTTTTCACCCTTCAGTCCAGGATGATACCAGTAAAAATCTCTGATAAAATCAGCGAAACGATGGCGGATATCATCATCAAAGCAAGCCGCATAGGACTCATCCGGTACTTCCACTTCATCATACTCATCCGCCAGAAAATGCAATAACCCAATATGATAATTATAATTATGGGGCGCATCTGCAAATGGAACGACAATATTTTTTTCCAAATATATCTTTTGACGAAACATTGCAATCTGTTTTACCTTCTCCAGTGCGAAAAGATCTTTTTTTCCGTTACTGTATTCTCTCAGCATCTGGGCAAAATAACAGAAATAACCGAAACCATAGCCCCAGTAAAGCGCGCCTTCCAAACAGCACCCATCGTCTTGATAGCTTCCAATGAAATCTTCCATAGAGCGCATAACCTTTTCTTCAATCAAATCATACTCTTCACGACTTCCCCAATACATAACCATCATGCCAATACATCCGGCACACACCGCCGACCAATTATCCTTATGAAAGGTCAGGTTTCTTTCCGTATATGGTTTTATCAGGCGTTTTCTCACTTCTTGCTGAACCCGGCCGATAACCAGGGGAGAGAGACGGTTCGATAGCAGATAACAGATTTCACTTAATGCCAGACCGGTTTCAGCCGCAAATAAATCAACCGTTATACTGCTTTCTATAATATCATTTTCATCTTTGATATGTGCCGGGAAGGCCCATGTAAATTCATTACAAATGGCCCATATAATATCTTCTAAGCCACTGCTCCAGATGTTCTCTTCCGAACTTAAGGCCATCGCTGTATAAACATTCAGCCGCCTTCTATGTTCGATATAATCTGCTTCATATTCGCCTCTGCTGCCTGTTTCAAAATAAATTTTATATTTTGAATACGGCAATTCTTTAATCTCCATATTCTGATACTTTACAGCGGCTTTTTTTATTTCACTTAAAACCGTTTGATTTCTAACATTATCAGGGATTTGGGGTGAAAAACAATGATACATGCGCACAGCTCCTTCCTACATTCTATTTTCCGGTTATATATTATTATAATATCGCTGTGTCATCGCTAACATGGTTGATTCCTCTGATAAGCTATACTATTCCTCTGATATTGCAGCCACTTCCGGTTTTCCACTCCGTCAAATAAATGAAGTGCCAGAACAGGATTATGAAATCCATTGCCTTGGCACTTTTCAATTACCTTGCTATCAGTTTGTGATACAGCAGCCTTTTCAGCACAAATCATTCCCGCCGATCCCCCGGAATATACGGAATCAATCCTTTGCGGAAAGCTTCTTCCTGAATCTCACGCGGCATCTTTCGGATATCAACCAGAAATCCGTTCACACTTAAATGCCAAATCATAGGATTGCTTTTGATACGGCTATCCAGCATAAATTCCGTATTGAGATATGACAGATTCAACCATTTATTTATGTCAGCAGCTTTACTTCCGGCCGTACTTTTGGACAATCCAAACCAATCGGCAATCTCAACTGCCGTCATATTGATGGGCTGGGATTTGTCAAAAATGAAATTGTTTGAGCCGATTGCATAAACTATTCCGCAAGCCCAGGTACGTGCCCTGCCCCCAACAAGGGGAGACGGACGTTTGCGGCACAGTTTCGCAAGTGCCCGCAGGCATATCTCTTTGTATTCATCATTCAGATTTTCATTGCAGAAATTTTCGATTATTTCCGCAATTTCCATATACCGTGCCGACATCGCTTTGGGCACATTCGCTCCTTTCGTATCAACGGCCGGGGGCGCGGGCTTTGGCTGTTTCGGTTTCTTTTCTGATGGTTTTACCGGCACCGGCGGTGTGCCTATTGTTTCGATGATTCCGACCGTTTCTTTTGTTTTGTCATAGGTACTTTTTAAACTGTCCCGCATTCCTTTACCAAAGGAAACACTGAAAAGGTTAATAAAGCTGTCATAGATAATTTTATCCTGAAAAGGCAGTAATACAGTTTCAATCATAAAAGGCGTTTTATAAGGAGCAGTTTCTTTTATCGACCCGCTGATACCGCACATGCCATAGAGTTTGGTTGGTTCTTCTGAAGTCATAACAACAGAATATTTTTTCAAATGCTTCATTACGATAAATCGGTCTTTTATAAAATTGCCGCGCCAATCAGCGAGTATTTCGCATTCGGTTTTCGTTAAACCGCTCTGTTTGTGATCGTGCAGAAACTCATCGATCCACTGCGGGTTTTCCCACAGCTTTGACCGAATGACAACAAACGGTTGTTCGTTTACCTGTTCTCCGTAGACAGGCTTTTTGAATTCAGGAACAATCTTATGCTTTTCATTAATGTCCCATATTAAAGCATACCATAACTTGTAGAATAATTCGACTTCCGTTTGGGTGAGATTCATCATTAGCAGCTCCTTCACATTGGGATATTTTTTAATAAAAATAGTATAACACGAACAGGATACTGCTGTAAATGCCATCTGTAAACATCCGCGAGACACTTGTTAATGCCTGCAATCCATGATAAAATCGAAGGAACAGAAACCGACTAATAGCAAGCAAGCGAGGAGGAATGATGTGTAATGGAAATCATGGAAGTGATAAGGTCAAGAAGAAGCATACGCAAATTTCAGGACAGAAAGGTAGCAGACGATGTGCTGCGCTGTTTGGTGGAGGCCGGCAGCCTTGCGCCAAGTGCAAGTAATTTGCAGGCATGGAAGTTCATTCTTGTGACAGATGAAGCTTTGGTACGCAAGGTTGATATGTTCAGCCCGGGACTAAGCGGAAAGCCTCCGGTCATTATGGCGATTTGCTCCGACTATGCTTACGCCGACAAACGGGGCGGTGCTAATGCCAAGATATATGGATGCATTATGGATGCCAGCATGGCGGCGGAGAACATTATGCTGGCCGCTGTCGAATACGGACTGGGGACCTGTGCGATCAAATCCTATAATGAGGCGGCGGTAAGAAAGCTTTTAAAGCTGCCGGAGCATATCCATATGGAGCTGCTCATTTCCATTGGTTATCCGGAAGGGGAGGCAAGGCTCCCGGCCAGGAAGCCCTTGAGTGAAATATTGAGCTACAATGAATGGAGGGCGCAGGATGAAGAATAGGGACGCATATTTTGAATTGCTTGTATATTTGGTGAGCAGCGCCTCAAGGATTACCGGCGAACCCGCGGTGTACGCTCCTCTGCGCCTGATAGAGGCGGCGGAGCGGGTTTGTAAAATCATGCTGGCGGAAGGGGACTCCAACCCTCAGGACATGGCGGATTTGATCGAAATTATCGAGCGGGGGAAGCACAAGAATATGACAGATTCCGAAAGCTTCTATAAAATGCTGGAGGAAGCCTCCGAGAAGTTGGTTGATTGTATGTAATACTGTGGAATCAGGAAAGAAGGGGAAGATTGTGGGAATTGACTTAACCGTTTTGGATGTGCTGACAATCATGGAGGCGCGTGGGGCGAGGCTGGTTGCCGGAAGCAATGGTACCTCCAGGCTTGTTCATTATTTTGACATGATCGAACATCCGGATGTTAAACCGTGGATACGGAAGGGGATCCTCTTTATCACCACAGGCTACGTGTTTCGTAATGACAAAGAGGCATTGCTGGAACTGATACATAACCTTCATCTCAAGGAAGCTGCCGCACTGGCTATCAAGACCCGTTTTTTCGACGATTTCCCGCAGGAAGCGATCGACTATGCCGAGAAGCTGGATTTTCCGCTGATATTTCTGGACAACAGTACCAGCTTCATAGACATCACTTATCCGATTATGGAAGCCCTGATGAATACGAAGAATGAGAAGGAAGACGGGCAGGAGCGGAATATGCTCAATAACCAGCTCTTCTTTGACCTTATGGTCCCCAGATATGACAACTGGAAAGAGATGGAATATCGGATCAACGCATTACACTGGCCCTTGCCGCCGGTGTATGTAGCGGCGATACGGATCGATTCCGGGCATGCGGAAAAGCTGGCCGCCGGGGAACAGATGGCCCAGGTCTGTAAAATGATACATAAGCAAATGCGTATGAAAGATTTACACGCTGTTGTTATACTTAAAAATAATGAATGGGTCTGTATTTTCTCGGAATTGGAGGAACCGCTCCAAAGTGTGGAATTATTTACAGAAATAAAAAAACGGATCGAAGAATGGATCAAAGCAGTGGTTCATATCGGTATTTCCATGAAAATAGCCGATTATCGAAATATACCGGATGCATATACGGATGTGCAGGATGCAATATCCATTGGCAAATCACCTAAAATCAATCAGTATGTGACCGATATTGAAACGGTACGGTTTGAGCAGGTCATGATGCACATGGGCAAGGTTTCCTTTTCGCAGAGGTATGTATCGGACAATCTGGCAAGGCTTGAGCAGTATGATCTGGATAACAACAGCAATTTGCTGGAAACGCTGGAGGCCTTGATCCGCAATATGGGGCGGCGGAAATCAGCCGCGGCCCAATTATACCTGCATCGCAATACGATGGCTTACAGAATTAAGAAGATTGAGCAGCTGACCAGGGCCGACCTGTCCAATGGCGATGATCTGATGCGGCTGGGTTTTGCGTTGCGCTTGAAGGATTATTTATAATACATCAATAAGAACATGCCTGGCACCCATTGCATGTGCACAATGCACAATAAATTAAAATTATTTCGTCCTTTAGAATATCGAAATTACTTTAATACAGTGCTATAATAAAACGATAGTAGGTAAGGAAGCTCGACGCTATATGGCGTCGGCTTTTTTAAACTAAATTAAAGATAGAGGGGGAACTTTCATGAACGAAGAAAACAGGCAATATGATGAAATGCAAATCACGGCGGCGGAGCACCCAAAGGCTATCAGTGTGCATGTTTTGATTCTGAACATCATTATATGCGTCGTTGGCGCAATTATTGGTTTGGAATTGATTGTGCGTACCGGTGTAACACCCAACACCTCCATAGTCGGAGCGCTGTTGGCCATTCTCCTGTCTCGGATTCCACTGAGTTTCTTTCGGAAATACCGCAGTGTTCACAGCCAGAACCTGATTCAGACGGCAGCATCCGGCGCAACCTTTTCAGCCGCAAACTGTATGATCCTGCCGATTGGTATTCCCGTATTGATGGGGCGGCCGGATCTGATGTTTCCAATGCTGGTCGGCGTGCTTCTCGCAACCATCATCGACGCAACTATTTTATATAAGACCTTCGATTCCAGCATGTTCCCCGCAGCGGGCGCATGGCCGCCTGGTGTCGCTTCCGCCGAGACGATTTTGGCTGTCGTGCAAAAAGGCCGCAAGGCTATGCTTTTGCTGGTTGGTATGGGCATGGGTGTCGTGGGTAAGATGGCCGGTGTTCCGATGGATCTGCTGGGTGTGTCGTGGTTCGGCAATTTTGCCGCGATGGCCGCTCTGGGCGTTGGTTCCATTGTAATCGGCATTATTAAGACCAACGCATTTAAATTCTCAATATTTGGCGCACAGGTAAATATCATTAATAATATTTTTGGTGAAGGTGTGGTATTAACAGCGAATCCCATGATTAACTACATGCCCCACGGTATCATGATCGGCGCGGGTCTTGTCGCACTGATTCAGGTCTGCATTATGCTGTTCGCCAAGAAGGACGATGACAGCAGCGCCGCAAGCCAGTTTACCAGCAGTATGGGAGCCATGAAGAAAGCATTGGGTTTAGGGTTTTTAGCCTATATTGTTGTTGCCATAGGGATTGCGATCGTTTGCGGTCTTTGGAGCGAGATGTCGCCGATGATGTTTATTGTGTGGATTATTTATGCTGCATTCGCGGCAATTGCCTCCGAGCTGATCGTCGGTATCTCCGCTATGCATTCGGGATGGTTCCCCGGGTTTGCCACTGCCTTAATCTTCCTTCTGGTAGGTATGCTGATGGGCTTCCCGGCAATTCCACTTGCCTTGCTGGTAGGTTACACCGCTTCCACCGGTCCCGCCTTCTCCGATATGGCTTATGATCTTAAATGCGGCTATATTCTCCGAGGAAACGGCATCGACCCGGAATTGGAAAAGGAAGGCAGAAAGCAGCAATACATCGCAGAGATCATGTCCTTTTTTATAGCGTTTGTCGTAGTGGCATTGCTTGCGAATACCTATTTTAAGCAAGGGCTGTTTGCGCCTGTTAACGCTACCTTTGTGGCAACGATCGAAGCAGGCGCAAGCTCCGAGGTCGCTAAGATTCTGCTGATTTGGTCCGTTGCCGGTGCAGTGATCCAGGCCCTGGGCGGACACAGGCAGATCGGTATCCTGTTTGCAACCGGTTTGTTGGTGGGAAGCACCATCAATGGCCTGACTATCATCATTGCTTTGATCATCCGTTACATTGTTGTGAAACGGAACAAAGAAAATGAGGGTATCCTCACCATTCTGGGAGCCGGCTCGCTGGCAGGCTCCGCTATATACAGCT
>Ga0154002_1000093_pt1 | contig 20286 bp, 13 predicted proteins | sample TSNY086MetaG_FD_102276 | JGI IMG/M metagenome (GOLD analysis project Ga0154002, IMG submission 102276) | Attine ant fungus gardens microbial communities from New York, USA - TSNY086 MetaG | ecosystem: Host-associated > Fungi > Mycelium > Unclassified | place: USA: New York, Robert Cushman Murphy... | reverse complement strand
ATTTAAAGGAGCATTGACGGAAAATTACGTTTTGCAGACTTTATCGGTACAATTCGAAGCGGCGACTCGCTACTGGACGCAAATCAATCCTCCTTATGAAGTGGATTTTTTGATTCAGCGAGAAAACGACATCATTCCTGTAGAAGTAAAAGCAGAGAATAATACAACAAGCAAAAGCTTAAAGAAATTCAAGGAGCTATTCCCAGATAACGTAAAACTGAGAGTGCGTTTCTCTCTGAATAACTTAAAGCTGGATGACGATATGCTGAATATTCCACTTTTCATGGCTGACCACACAGACAGATTAATCGGGATCGCTTTGGAGCAGCTCGGACAAAAAAGCTGACCGTTTTGCCTGGGATCACTGTTCCTTTCCTTTGTATTTATCTTGGATGTCGCTTATCTCTAGAAAGCATTTTTGCAAAACCCTCATGAGGCTCTGCTTGGTACCAATAAGCAACGCTGGACACATCATCCTGCCTTTCAAATAATCCATTATGACTGACTCCAATCTGTTGCAAAGTCACTCTAAGGTCTTCTTCAAAGAAAATAGGATCCTTAATATGCCATCGATAAAAGCTTCGCATAGGGGGGCAATCATCATTGTGATAAGGATTTACGACTAATTCATCACACTTGGAATAATAAGGATACCCCAGGTGGGCGGTGGAGTACGTTTGCTCCACCATCCTTCCCTGATCGTGATTTGCAAAACTCCATGAACCGCCAAAATAATCTTCCATTCCAGTTCCACAGATTGTTGGATAATCCCGGTCTCCATCTATATAAAACTTCATCTCACCTTCTCCCCACCAGTACCTTTGAAGAGTTGATAATGCAATGAAAGTTCCAATATATTGTCCCTGTCCCTTAATATTGTCAACTACAACATAGTCTTCACCTAAGACAGTGCAGCTTTGTCTATTCCATTTTGCATGGAAATATGACACATGCTCCGGCAATGTTTCATATAAGCAGTAATCAATCTGATAGAACAAGGCTGGAATCGGATTAGTATGTTGGTTTTCAATAACAATTTTTGCCCGCTTACGAAATGGCATAGAAAAATACGAATTAAGCCCTCTTGCCGGAACTACAACTATTGGTTCAGAATTCACATAATACTCCATCCCAAAACCACAGCAAAAGAAATCTCCCAGCGGAGCTTCTACAGAAGGCTTCTCCTCTTCGTCCCAATATATGCGCAGTATCATATCTCTTAGTACAAAGCAATCTCCGGGTCCGGTTTTATTATCTACTGTCATCCAGATATGATTAATGATGCCCATACCTTCTATCTCTCCAAGAACCACCGTTTCCTCAGGCTGAATATCTCTCAGGCAGGGACTGCCTTTTCTGGATGAGCCCAGGGGACTTGCCGCCATTCCACCTTTTCCTTTTTCTCCAGTTGGATTTTCTGCATTAATCGCTCTTGATTTCCCACGGGTAAGGAAAGGCATTGCCGCCATTCCACCTGCTGCTAAAAATGTCTCCATATATTTGCCCTCCTGGTCAAAATTAACCTTTTGTGGCTCCCATGGTCATTCCTTCAGTTACCCATTTGTTTAATAAAAAGTAGATAATCATAAGTGGCAGAATCGATATTACAATTGCGGCAAAGGTAGTGCCCCAATCCACGTTGCCAAAAGCACCAACATAATCTTTCAGCCCCATTGCTACCGTCTTGGCAGACGATGAACTAATAAACGTATTCGCGAATATAAAGTCATTCCAAATAAGGATACTATACATCGAAGCGATCGTAATGACCGTATTTCGTGACAATGGAAAAACAATCTGGCCAAATGTTCTATAGGGGGAACATCCATCGACAATAGCTGCTTCTATCAGCTCATCCGGCACAAAGCTATAGAAGCCAACAAACATCATAACGCCCAGCGGCAATGCAAATCCCACTTGCGGAAGTATCATCGCAAAGCTTGTATTAAGGACTCCCACCCTACTGTAAAAAATAAACAACGGTATCAAGGTTATCTGTACCGGAACCATGATTCCAAATGTAAAAAAAGCATATACCCCTTTACTGATTCTCGCTCGGAATTTTGACAGCGCAAACCCCGCGGTAGCACTTAGCGACACAATTAAAATTAACGAAACGGATGTAACCTTTAAACTATTCCACATATACCCAACAAATTTACCATCCGACAATACTTTAATGAAGTTATCCAGGGTAACGTTTTTGGGGAGACCAAAAGGAGTCGTTGACAGTTCTACTGTGGGTTTTAAACTGGCGATAAAGAGCCAGATCACAGGATAGACTTGCACAAGTAAAAAAGCCAATATTACGATTCCAAAAATAATTTTTCCTGCTTTTTTCTTCATCATGCACCCCTCCTTTGGCTCTTCCACATCTTCACACGCCCTTTTGTAAGATTTCTTTTTCCGCTTTCTTCCCTGCTTGTAAAAACCTTGCGAAGAATAATTACCACAATCATACTTTCAATTATGATAAAAACGGCCAACGCGCTTCCATATCCATATTGATTGCTTGAAAATGCTTTTTTATACATATAGGTGGACATCAATTCGCTGGCATTGCCAGGGCCTCCTCCCGTTAACAGAAACGGTATATCAAAACCTCTAAGTGCCCCCGTCAAACACATTGTCAGGGTGAGAAGAAGGATTTCTTTAATCAGAGGAATCTTGATCTTAAACAAAACCTGAAGCTCGGTAGCCCCATCAACTTTGGCAGCTTCATATACCGATGGATCCAGGGATACTAAAGCTGAATAAAAGATAACCATATACAGTCCTGTAAATCTCCATCCTTCAGGAATGGATACAGCAATCAATACGGTTCTTATATCAGCCAGCCAGGAAGTTGTCCATTGATTTAAATGAATGGATTGCAAAAACAGGTTCAGAAGTCCTTGTGGTTCCGTAGCGTAGATACTTCTAAACAGTTGGGTGATCGCAACGGTTGTTACAATACACGGAACGTAGTATAACGTCTTAACAAACATCACTCCCTTTTTCATAAAAGTTAATAGTATTGCAAAAAATAATCCGATTGATAATTGCATGGCAACTACAATCAACAGATAAATAAGATTATTAATAAGTGCCTGGTAAAATACTCTATCTTGAAACATCGCCGAATAATTATTAAGGCCAACAAATACTTTGTCTCCAATCCCGTTCCATTGCATAAAACTTAGTCGAATGGATTCTCCAATTGGATAAAACACTGCAAAAATGTAAAACAATAATGCCGGCAGCAGAAATACCCAAAAAGCCTTTTTATCTCGAATGATTCCCATAACACTCTCCTCCATGCTCATACACTCTACTTTGTGCTATTTGCCCGAATCGCATCATCGACTAATTTGCAGAAGTCTTCTACACTCATATCTCCAGATGCCAGAAGGAGCATGTTGTCCTGCATAATTGTATTAGAATCAGCATCCAGGTAGGTATCCCACGGCTTTAAAAAGTTTTCACCGGTATGATTCATGTCATTTTGAATTCTTAAATATAAATCTGAAAATTCAATATTTTCCGGAAGCTCTGTTTTCAAGGGTGACATCTGTTGTTTCCCAGCATATACGGAACCGTAATGATCAATCAGATATAATACAAAATCTTTCGTTTTCTCATCAAATGTCTTGGCATTAAAGGCCATTCCAATACCAGAATTTACGCAGAACTCGTTCACGCCCGTTTTCGCCCCTTCCATCATCGGGAGATAGAAATAATCAATCTTTCCGGCATCATAGGCTTCCTGCATTGATGCAATCTCCCAATCACCAATATAGTACATTGCTGATTTACCATCCAGAAACATCGACTGCGCAGTGGCATAATCCGTTGCTGCAAATCCATCATTGAAATATCCGCCGATTTCCTGCAGGAACTTAGCAGCTGCTATCCCAGTCTCACTGCTCATGGCTTCATTCCCATCTCTTAGGTTGATAATAAAATCATTGCCTGTTTTTCGGAATGGTATCATTGCCAAATACCGCTGCACCGGCCATCGGTCAACACCGTCGACCGAAATCGGTGTGACTCCATTTTCTTTCAGAACCTTACAGATATTAAGCCACTCGTCCATTGTCGCAGGAGCTTTAAGTCCGTACTGGTCAAAGATCTCTTTGTTATACCAGGTCATCTCTACATGGTACTCCAAGGGAAGGGTATACATTGTTCCATCTGTAAATGCCTGATACTTAAGAGCAGTCGGGTAAAAAGAGTCATATTTTCCTTCCTCTTCCAAAAACTGCTTTACGTCTATTAACATATTGGCATCTACTAATTCTTTGCAGTAAGGATCAGCATCAATATCAATGATATCCGGCATATTTCCTCCTGCTATAAATGTTTTCAATTTCTGAAGATAGGAGGGTCTGTCAGCTGTAGTCTCAAGCTCAATTTCCCATTTACCGCCTTTTTCTTCACTATACATTTTTGCTATTTCTTTCATTGTCTGATCGATCGAACCATCAACAGGTCTGGAAGTAAACCAGGTGACCTTTGTTACTTTGTCAGCTCCCGAATTGTCTCCCTTTTCTCCCTGGGCATTTGATGCACATCCGCTAAGTGATACACCAAGCAATATTACTATGCATATCATATTTACTAATTTCTTCATCTTACGTCTTCCTCCCTATTTACGAATATCAAATCTGCTCAAAATCGCTTCACCTTGTACTACATAAATTCCTGCTTTGCCACCCTTGTGATCGTATAATCGGGTGGATAGTGCAACCTCATCATTGATGTAAACAACACAGATATCACCTTCCCGCAGGATCAGTACTTTATATTCATCTGCTTTCGGAAGTCTTCTGGCTGTTTCTATCTGATAGGGCACATCACCTTTAATCTGCCATTGATATTTTCCTTTCCGGGATCTGGGCCACTGATCCCAGGCCATCTGGTTACAGACCGGGTTTACACGTAAATAATATCCTTTTTCCATATCAGAATCTCCATGCAGGACAATGCCAAATTCGTGGGTTTTCTTTACCCGAAAGTCAATTTCCAGCGTAAAAGTATCCTTAGGTACATCATATAATACGGCTCCCAGGGTATCACTGGTAATAGTTACAGCATCAGCATTTTCTTCATGGGTACAATTATAAAAAGAGGGCGATCTTTTGTTCATTATCTCTTGATGAAAATTTCTTAAGGAATCAATTGCTTTGGTTGTCAGTTCTCCCGTTATGGGATCTTGAATGATCTCGTGGAACACCATTGCTCCACCCCATTCCCAGTCTCCAAAATCTTCGTTATGAACCTTACTTGCAATCCATCCGGCGGCATATCTTTTATTACCATCCGAATAAGTCTTGATCGCATAATTTGCACGGGTATCAAAGACATCATCTTCCGGAATGATCCAGGGGCCTTTTAACTCTTTTGCCATGCGATAATGTGTTGTAAACCGTTCAGAAAATGTTGAGAAAACCAGGTACCAGTATTCTCCCATCTTAAAGACCTCCGGACATTCCATCGTTATGTACATTCCGGGATAATAAAAAGGGGCTTCGTATGTCCAGTGGACTAAATCCTTTGATTTTGATAAAGATATACAGCCGCCCCTAAGTTCGCCTGCCCCCTTTATCCTGGAAGCCAGCAACATATAATAGCAGGATTCTTCTTCATTCCAGAATATATAGGGGTCTCTCCAGTCAAATTCTTCATACCGCTCACCATCTGCTGTATAGATAAATTCTTCTATGGTTTCCAATTGTTCCAGACTCGTTCCGACAGCCTGCATAACCGATTGAATACTTTTTCCGTTGATTTTATAATCCGCATTATATGCTGTATAAAAAGCATGATACAATCCTTCTTTATCTTTAATCACGGAGCCCGTATACACATTAAGATTTGGCCGGTCTGTTCCTCCTCTCTTAATCGCTTCTCCCCGGTACTGGTGGTTTACAAAATCTGATGTTGTCATCAGGTGCCAGGTGGTTTCTTCTGCATATTCTCCTTCCTTAATTCGGGGATCATGCAGATAGAAATTATAGAACACGCCATCTTCATAGTAGGGAATCAAATCTCCTACCCATGCATGTTCCGGCTTGTAAAACAGCTTCTCCATATCAACTATCCTTTCGTGCATTGTTCAATTATTAGCACAAATAAATCGTGCATTTACTTGCTTTATGCTAAATAAATTCTATCATATGCACGATCTTTTTACAACCCATCTGGCTCATTTCATTTGTATTCTCCATATCCAACAGTAGCCATTTGCTGATTTTATCTAAAGTGTATAGATTCTCTGCAAAAATTCGTGCATTTCGTGCATTCGATGTATACTTTCTTTTTCGCTCAAGGTATGATACAATGAATGCAACAATTAGGAGGCGTTTTTTATGAGATGCACGATTAAAGATATTGCAAATGAATTAAATTTATCCAGGAATACTGTTTCAAAAGCCTTAAAAGGCAGTGCGGAAGTATCTGCTAAAACGACACAGCGGATAATTGATACTGCAAGAGAAATGAATTACTCATTTATAGATGATGAAAAAGCCGTAGCCTTGGGGACACCGACTCAAGATAATATATTATTCTTAACCAAAACTTACGCCAGTGATTCCGAGTTTTGGACCAGTGTATTAAAAGGTATTGAGAAGATTTTATCCGCTGCCCATTATCGCCTGGTCATCGGTATTATGACAGATAATGACTTAAGAATCATGAACTTTCCTCCTGCTGTCTATGACCCAAATACAAAAGGAATTATTATCGTCGAGCTTTGTTATGAAAATGTATGTAAAGCCCTGCTGGATCTTAAGCTTCCTATCGTAACCATCGACATGCCCAACAGCACCTACCCCTTCGAAGATAAAATGGATGTGATCACGATGGAAAGTAAAAGAAACATCCGACAGATTACAGAGCGTTTGATTGAAAAAGGGGCCCGAAGATTCAGTTTTATTGGCGATTTATATTCCGCTAATGTAGGCAGGGGTTTTCAGGAGCGTTATGACTCTTTGTGCGAGTGTCTGGCGGATCATCACCTTTCCCTTTATGCCGCTGCTTCTTTGCTTCACGAAACCGAGGAAGACTACCGGAACTTTGGTGCCATTACCGAAAAAATAAAAGACATTAAGACTTTACCCGATGTGTTTATATGCGGAAACGACTGGACTGCCATCCAGGTAATCTATACACTCCAGTTTCTTGGATATAAGATACCAAAAGATGTAAGCATAGTTGGATTCGATAACATCCCTGCTTCAGAGCGCATTATTCCTGCATTAACTACAGTGAACACACCAAAGGAATACCTTGGTATAGCCGCTGCCAAAAAAATGATCGATCGCTTAAAGCATCCTGAAGACCCTTTCCTATATGCCAGATATAGTACGGAACTGATTTTACGAGATTCCACAATTTGAAATTGGAAAAAGAAGAAAACGGCGGCTTTGATCACTAACTCAAAACCGCCATTTGGCCTTGCTAATATAAAGCTGTAAAATCCTCCACACCTAATTTGCAATCATTTGAAAAAACTGACCATTTTTTTTGAATGCCATTGTAATTTCTTGTTGTAAGAGCAATCTCATCGTTTACATACAGAACCAAAACAGAACCTTCGACTACCAGTTCAAAATTAATCTCTGAATATTGTTTCAATGCGAAATCTACTTTAAATTGTGGACCTTTTGCTTCTTTTAGTGAGCAATCGTAAAATCTGATTTGATTTTTATTAATATCAAAAACAATATTGACATTATTTTCCTTGCCTGCATTATTAAATCCGAAACCGAAATATCCGTTTGAGTTAGCATCATATTTTAATTTCCCCTGTAGTATCATCCGCTCTTTCAGCGGCTCCATTGTTTTAAACTGATAGCCTGCGGAGGATAAATTAAAATTCGGTATAACTTTTTTGCCGATAAAGCTTCCACTTCTTTCAGCAATCGGTACTGTAAGCAACTGCCCGCTGTCGTCCTGGCGCAATCCGTGTACTACAAGGTTTCCTGCCCAGTCAAGCTGACCGCTATCCACAAAATTTGCTTTTGATGGCGTCCAGCCCACTACATAAAGTTTCCCATTTAATTGTTCTATGCGGCCCGCATAAAAACCTGAACCATCAAAATAATTGATATCAAAGCTTTTAAATGGCCCCTCAGGACTTTCGGAAACCAGATACTTAACGATTCTGTTAGGTTCTTGCTCAGAATATGATAAGTACCAAAAACCATTATATTGAATCAGTGTCGGACATTCCATATTACTTTTATTTGATTCGTTTTTGTATAGAATCTGCGGATTCGCCCAATTCAACAAGTCATCCGACTCCATATACATGATTACGCCATGATCATCTTTTCTTGCTGTTAACACCATCCAATATTTGCCCTCGGTTTCATTGAAAAATACATAGGGATCCCTGAAATCGTTCAGAGCATAGCCTTTTGGCGGATTTAGCATAAATTTCCGGGATTTTTCCCAGGCATTGGCATTGATATCTTCTGAAGTTGCCAGCCGTATCACTTCCTTGGGTTCGATGTTTCCATTATGAGCTGTATAAAACGCATAATATAAATCATCCTTTTTGATGACCGAACCTGTACCCAGGGCTAAATCCCGATCATACTCACTGTGTACCACCGGAATGACCTCGCCGTTATCGCTAAAATTTACAAAATCGGCTGTTGATACTTTGTTCCATGGATGAAAACCTATGGTACCGTTTCTTTGGTCATTCAAATAAAATATATGCATTTCATTCCCCTCGGTAAACGGCATCGGGTCGCCTATGAAACCATCTTGTGAAACGGGGAAGAATTGCGATCCTTGAGCCGCGAACACGCACTGCGAACATACTAACACCACTACCAATGTGGTGCTCCCAACCTTTTTGAGTACATTCATTCTATAGTCATCTCCTTTACCTGCTTAATTTAGTTGTAATGTTCGCTATACGGTCGTGTCCTCATCTTCATCCCTTTTCCAAGTTCCCAATCCGGCATCGTTACTCATTCCACTTCCTTCATGCTTTTGTTCCTGTGCTGTGTCTTCATCGTTGTTTTCGGATTCCTCCAAATCTTCCTCATCAGGCACTGTTACATCCGCCCCCTCATCAGTTTCCAGTGCAATGTCGTTCATCCCACTTTCTTCTTGTTGCTCTTGCTCTTGTTCCTGCTCTTGCTCTTGTTCCTGCTCTTGTTCCTGCTCCTGCTCTTGTTTTATTTCTTCATCACTGTTTTCGGACTCATCCGAATTTTCCTCATTCGGTACTGTCACATCCTCCGGTTCTTCTTCAATTTCCGGCATAAGGCTGTTAATCAAACTTCTGGATTCTCCATCGTTTTCTTTCCGCAATGAAATTGATTTAAATACAATGTGATTATCTTCTCTCCCATCCGCATAATTCTCCTGTCCTACCTGGAAGAAAATTTCCAGGGTATCGCTCTGAGTGGTAATCCTAAAAGTCAGCGTATTAGAAGCGTCAGATGAAAGCCAATTCCTGTACCAGGCGTCAGCGCCGTTGTCAGTGTTTGTTGCCTCTGGAATGTACGTTACCATATCCAGTCCCTTCTCAAGCTCTACCTCCACCGTCAGCGTATACTCCGCATCCTCTTCCACATCTATGTCGGTACCGATAACCTTGTTATGCCAATCAGCGTTACCGAGTTTTTCGGCATGATATACCATGTTACCGTCACCATCGTTATACAGTCTGCCTTTTGCAACATCACCGGATTCCGCGTGTGAGAAAGTATATCCATTTAATGTAACTTCTTCATTACTCTCTTTCCGCAATGAGATTGATTTAAATACAATGTGATTATCTTCTCTCCCATCCGCATAATTCTCCTGTCCTACCTGGAAGAAAATTTCCAGGGTATCGCTCTGAGCGGTAATCCTAAAAGTCAGCGTATTGGAAGCGTCAGATGAAAGCCAATTCCTGTACCAGGCGTCACCGCCGTTGTCAGTGTTTCTTGCCTCTGGAATGTACGTTACCATATCCAGCCCTTTCTCAAGCTCTACCTCCACCGTCAGCGTATACTCCGCACCTTCTTCCACATCTATGTCGGTACCGATAATCTTGTTATGCCAATCAACGTTACCGAGTTTTTCGGCATAATATACCATGTTACCATCGTCATCATTATACAGACTGCCCTTTGCAACGTCACCGGATTCCGCGTGTGAGAAAGTATATCCATTTAATGTTACCGTACCGGCATCAACAATCTCATCTGATTCGGTTATGGAAAAATCCAGAAACTCAATATTGTTATTCTCTCTCTCGTCAGCATACTCCTCCTGTCCGAACATTACCGCTATTTCAATATCCGTATCGGAAGGCTGTGCGGCAACCGAAAGAATGATTTCTTTTGTTTCATGATCCCCGGCCCAGACTGTTGTTGCTTTTAATTTTTCCCCAGTTACCACATTCATCACGCTTATGTTGACAAGCATCCCTTTTTGTGGTTTTAGCGTTACTTTTATTTCGCTATCCTGGCCTCCGGTCATTGTCGCGGTGGTCGATACGGTGTTGTCGCCGGGGATATTTCCGAGTTTTTGGGCGTAATAGACCATATTGCCGTTATCGTTTGTGTATAAAACGCCTTTCGCTGTTCCACCGGTTTCTTCATGTGTAAAGACATTTCCTTTAAATGTCACCGGACTCTCGTCGACGATATTCATTTCACTTATTTTAAATTCTTCAATATAAACATGGTTTGGGGCAATGTTGCCATTTGCACCGAATTCGAGAATAAGCTCCACAACTTTATCCATATCCTGTGGTGTTGTAATAAAAGTATACGTAGTGGAAACATCTGAAAGAGTGACTGTTTCTGCAACAAGCGGGTTCCAGTCGCCGCCGGCTTCGTTAACCGCACAGAAAAAGTTTAACGCTTTGTCTGCACGTGCGGTAATCTCAATTTTATAGCTTTTGTCTGCTTTCACTGTTATCTCATCATTGATAGACAATTTGTTGTAATATGTCTCCGCTCCGACTTCTTTTATCTCGTAATGAAGGATTCCGTTTTGTTCATAAAGCGAAGCGTCCGCATCGTCAATAAGTGTGGAATTAAATGTGTAACCTTGAAAAGATGTGCTTTCATAAAAATCCGAATCATCATATTCTATCTCCAGGTCATAGTCATCGATTGCGGTGTCTTGACAAAGTGTTCCCGGACTAAGCCGGTAAATCTTAATATCGCTTATTGCTACGATTGTACCGTCTCGGTTGTACATGCCGCCGAAGTCCAGACTAAACTCCACATACTCGTCAGCGTGCTGTATGCTGTCTGTTTCAAAAGACAGCGTTGATTCTGTGGTTGAAAGGAATTTGTACTTTTTGACTTTTTCTTCCCAATCCTCTTGCGAAACAACTGTAAATTTCAGGTTTGTTCCCATATTCGCTGACGCCGTTACGTCGATTCGGTAACGATAGCCCTTTGCAAATTTAATCCCCTGATTGAATATAATCTTGTTGTGCCAATCGAGTATTCCCTGCCTGTCAATTTCATACACCAGAACGTCGTTCTTCTGGTATAAACTGGCGCTTGCCAAAGAACCTTCGTGCTCGTAGGAGAACATTCCCTGGGCCTCCGGAAACCGCAACGTATCTGTTCTGTAATCTGTACATTCGGTAATTGTTACATCGCTTATAAAAATATCAACCGGACCTTTTTTGGTATTCCCCTGTCCGCCAAACTCAAAAACCATTTCATTGATACGGTTATCTTCCGAAGCTTTGAATTTATATCGGAAATGCTGTTTTTCACCACCTTCTATATTGCCGATACGGTTTCGCTCCCAAAAATGCTCCTGTTCGTCCTCATCTTCAGTTCTTTCAAGGTCCCGTAAAACGCAAATAAAGACAAGGTCTTCCGTACTTCTTATGTCAAAATCCACGAGATATGTTTTATCTTTTTTAAACTCCATTATATTATTTACGGATATTTTATTCTCCCAGGGGTTTCCGCCGAATCTTTTTATACTATATTTAAGACCACCGTCTACAACTGCTGCTGTCGCATTGGATTTACGATCTGTCGCGACATCAAATAAGTCCATGGAAAACGTTTCTTCCATTCCATTTTCAATTGCTTTTATGATGACAGCATGTACATAGAATTTCCCGCTTCCTTCATTGTTGCTTAGATCAAACACGATTCGCCCTTGATCTTCCGTATTATCACCCGTCCGAAACTCTGCCTGGATAACTTCGACGTTTTTTCCGACTGTAAAAGTGGTCTTTTCCATCTCCCGCTGTGTATTCTTCCCACTGACAAAGCAATCAACGTTCATCTGCCGGTTTGCGGACACTCTCATTTCAACGCTGTACGCACAATTCACACCGAGCCATAAATCTTTTTTGATCAGTTGATTTACCCCAAAGGTTTTGATGTCATACACAAGTACGCCTTGTTCTAAATACAATTCGGATCCGCTTGAGTCATTCATTACAAAACCTTTGAATTTATAGCCGTCAGATGTAGAAAAGTTGTAATTTTTAACCACGACAGGACCGGCGGCCTCTGCAACGGCGATTGCAGCGCTTTCATCAGCGTCTGCAGCTTCCATCGATATTGCTTTTATTTTAATATCGCAAGGTGCTGTATTTCCAAACCCGCCAAACTGGAACACTACTTCCATACTCTCATCATATGCCTGCGTATCCGTTACAAATGAAAAGTCATTCACACCTTGTTTTAGCCACAAAACCTCTGAAACCTTCGGTTCCCATTTATTTTTCGGATTAACACCAAAGAAAAACTGCATTTCCTTATCCGCTTCCAGAGAAATTGCCACTCGATAGGCGCTGTCTTTCACAAACGTGACGCCTCGATTGATCGCCACTTTATTGTTCCAGTCATTTTCACCTATTTTTTCGATTTTATAAACGATATCCCCGTTTTCGTCAATGTTAAAATCAGCAATCGCACCGCCGGACTCATCATGGGTCAATTGAAAGCCGTCAAGCACCCATGCGTTCCGCAAATTCTTTTTTTGACCGTCTTTTATTTCTCTGACAACGATTTCATCAAAAACTATTTTTGTAAGTTCTCCATTTGTCGTTTTACTGATATCAAAGGTTATTTCCATTTGTCTGTCCGCTTGTTGTATTCCTGTTCTGTGGCTTATTCTTTGAGGTTCTTTCGAGAGTGAAATCAATTGTTCGCCGGGCATAAAGTAACCGCCCTTTGGATCAATGGAACAGGCTGCCTGCACCTTTTTGTCAGCCCAAATTGTATATTCAATCTCATAATCACAGCCTTTCTTGAAGCTTAAATCCTCAATTTTCACTCTTCCGGCGGCGCTTGTTTCAAAAACAAGCCGGCTGCCCTCAATGGATAGCCTGCCATCGTCAGAACCTTCCCCCGTCACAGCAAGACCGTTGAAATCAGCAACTTTATAATTTGACGTATTTTCATTTCCCTGCACGCCTGCCCCTTCATAAATAGAAAAATCCAAAAAGCTGATTTTCAGAGGTGCCTGGTTTCCGCCGCCGCCAAATTGAAACAATACTTCCATATCCGTATCAACGTCCATTACGGAAGTTGTAAAGCGATAGCTTTCATCATAATCCCCGGTGTTCAGGGTTTGGGAAATAACCGGGTTCCAACCGCCTTTCGGGTTTACAAAGAAGGTAAAATACGTATCTTTATTTGCCGAAATAGTAAAATCTACCGTGTACTGCTTTCCTTTTTCAAGCACTACGTCTTTTTCTATGAAAACCTTGTTTTGCCAGTCCGCCAGCGATATTTTATCGATTTCATAAATAAGCGCTCCGGCTTCTTCATATAATTTTGCGTCATCTTCCCCCGGCTCATATGAATGAAATTCGTATCCTTTAAATGTTACGCTGCCATCCGTATCATTGTTCACTTCATCTGCATATACCATCTTTATGCTGCCAATCGAAAACAACAGAAACGCAAATGTTATAAACAGAGCCATCATTCTGCGAATCATATTCTTTCCCCCTCCTATTGCAACCCCTTACCAAATATGTTTCATTTGCCAAATACAAGCAGAATATTCTGCGCCGGAAAAGCTCACGCCCTTGGAATCTGCCAGGCTGGGGAAAACTCTGCCGGACATAACCGCTCTTTCATTTGCAAAAATCTCAATGACCGAAACGTCTATAAATATCCGCAGATCCAGCTTACCTGCAAAATCCGGTACAGTCATGTTCTGGATACGTTTTACCGGTTCGTTATGCAACGTTGTCATCCCTTTTTCCAATATGAGCTCGGCAGTTTTCGCTATAAAACGAATGGTCGTACGCTCTCGCTTATCAGTAGATTCGAGAATATTTACAAGGATATGGTCTTCGGTATTAAGGCTTGCCGTCATCTGAATCTCCAGTGAATTTCCCCGTGTTTTCGCATTAATACTGCCTGTGCACCGGGTTATTTGTTCTTTCTCGCCGCGCAGTTTTTCAAGCTCTTTTGCCGGACGCTGCAGTAACCGCCCCTCACTGTCAAGCTCAAGCTGGCGCGGCAGCGACTGTACTCCCCGCCAGCCGGGAAGCCCCAGTTCACCGCGCTCTTCCTCGCGCAGCCATCCCCATGTCAGGTAACGCCCCTGCGGGTCATTTAATAGCGTATTAGGAGCGTAGAAGACGGAATGGCCATCAAGAAGGCCTTTACTTTCGGATATAAATACACCGTTTTCGGATATTCTACCTACTTGACAGACCGCTTTGTCGCCGGCAGAATAGATAAGCACAGCTCTTTTGCCGAAGCGCAGCAGATTTGGGCATTCCAAAAATGGGTAATGCCTGTCGTTAAAAAATATTCCCTCATAATGCCAGCTTATCAAATCCCCGGAGGTATAGCGCGCGATTATGCCATGCCCTTCAATTCCGCCGCCAAGGAGCATATTCCACACACCGTCCATATGATAAACAAAGGGGTCGCGCCATTCCTGAATGTCAACACCGTTATGTATTTGTTTCGTTATAATGGGGTTACATTCAGGTTTATGAAAACTGGCCATTCCGTCGTTGCTTATTGCCATACACTGCTCAGCACCCACGCGAGCGTTGCGTTCGCCGTCGCCGACGCTTGTGTAAAACAGCGTCGGCGTTTCGCCATCAAGAACAACGCAACCGGAAAAGCAGTGAACCTCGCCATTCTGAGCGGAAGGTGCCAGGGCAATGGGCAAATGCTCCCAGTGAACAAGATCGGCACTCCTGGCGTGTCCCCAATGGATGTCGCCCCATTTGTCATCGTTTGGATTGTGCTGATAAAACAGATGATAGCATTCGTTATAGTAAATAGGTCCATTAGGGTCGTTCATCCAACCTTTTAACGGCAGGAAATGATATTTGGGCCGATATTTCATTGTATATTCCTCCTGAAAATTCTTGTTTTTTAATGTCCTACTTCATATTCGCAAAATAGTCATCAAGTCCCTTTTGCTTGAGCGAAAGAAGTTCGGAAAGGTTCTTTGCCTCAAGCTCTTTTCTATATCCATCCCATTGCTCATCAATTCCGCCGTTCATGATCCAGTCGGATTTTTTCATTTCCGCATAGGGTTTAAGGTCTGTTTCTATTTCGATGATTCGCTTTTGAGTATCCATGTCTAAAAAGATCGGCGGATAATTAAAGTCCATCTTCATGTATGGTGCATATATATCTTTTACAATATCCATGATGGCAACTGCGTCATCAGGTGTAGTCGTATACTTGCCGTAGTAGCTGTCAAGAATCGCCAGCGGTCCGGAAATGTTTGTGTTACAGCGCAATTCCCATGGCGACACGCCGTCGGGTATTGGCAAATGCTTCAGCGTGTTTTCGGCGGTAAGCTCGAAAATATTGTCACCCTCGTCGCCATAAGTTCCCCAGTTGTTCTGCACACTCTGAATAGGATCATACATTCTGTCTATGTATTTTGCTGTAATTTCAATATTTTTGTTTGTGGAGCAGATTACCGCCCGGCCGACTTCAAGGCCCATGGCATTTTGACGGGTAACATTTATGTTTCCGTCAGGTCCTTTCAGCGGAGGCAACGGAACATAGTCGTCTTTTGTCGCTATGTCGGAGGCATTCCAGCCGACGCACACGCCATAACGGCCGCTGTTGCCTTTGGCCGCGTAGGTTCCCCAGTCATGAGTAAATACCTCTGGATCGATAAGCCCCTGGGAATAAAGGTCATTCAGCCAGTTGAAACCAGGCTTGATGCCATCATCAGCTAGTGTGTACAATACTTTTTTATCGTTGGTTACAACATAGTGATCGGGATTATCACCAAAACCGAAAGAGCTTAACAATATCGCAACATCTTCGTTCGGGTTGTCTTCTGCCTTGAGCATAAAACTCATCGGCAGGATGTCGTCACGGCCGCCGGGCTTCCTCTCTTTGAACGCCTTTAAAACCTCGGTAAGCTCGTCAGTTGTTGTTGGCATGGGAAGACCAAGTTCGTCAAGCCACGTCTTGTTGATCCAGGGTTTACCGCCGATTGCCTGAATCGCTTCCTTGCCGGTACCCAGCTCCTCGATCCACGGAAAAGAGTATATGTGGCCATCGGGAGCGGTAATCAGTACACGGTATTCGGGCTTTTCCTCCAAAACCTTTTTCAGGTTCGGCATATACCGGTCGATTATTTCCTCCAGCGGGATGATGGTGCCGTCTTCGGCATAACGTAACAAGTCGTACTGGGGCATTTTGGCGTCAAAAACAGCGTCAGGCAGTTCTTTTTTGGCAAGCGCAAGTTGTTTTTTCTCTTTAAACTGGTCGTCAACGTAGCAGGTCCAATTGATGTGTACATTTGTCTCTTCCTCCAGACGTTGTACAATCAGCTTGGTATTTAAGTCCTTTGGTGCGAAAGACGGTGCATGGGTCAAGAAATTAAGCGTTATCTTTTCCGTCGGCGGGAAGCTGCCATCCTGATCCTGAATGTCTGCACCAGACATGCCAGCTTCCCCGCCGCAGGCAGCAAGACCTGCCACCGTAATCAGGGATAATCCCAGAGCAATTGCTTTTCTGAATTTTTTCATATAAAAACCTCCTTAATTATTTATGATTGACACATGTTTATCCTTTGACAGAGCCAGCCATAATGCCTCTGTCAAAATATTTCTGAAAGAACGGGTACATAAGCAAAAGCGGCAGACTGGAAATAACGATTGTGGAATATTTTAGCTGTTCTGCGATTTTTGACATGGCGGCAACACTTTCTGCATCGGCTATCATTCCCGGTCTGGGGGTATTCTGAATCAGGATTGAGCGGATGACAAGCTGCAATGGCTGCAGCATCTGGTCGTCCAGATATATCATTGCATCGAAGTAACCATTCCACTGGGCGACAAACTGATACAGCACCAGCACCGCAATAATCGGCTTGCAAACAGGAATCAAAATTCTGAAAAAGTAGTGTACATCGGTTGCGCCGTCTACCTGCGCCGCCTCGCGAAGCTCCGTCGGAATGCCTTGATAATAAGTTCTGGCAAGGATGATGTTCCAGACATTGACTGCGCCGGGAAGGATAATGGCAAGCGGGTTGTTCATCAGCCCAATACTTTCGATTAATTTATAGGTCGGCATCAGGCCGCCGCCAAAAAACATCGTTATTAAAAAAACCGTGTTGAAAAATTTGCGTCCGACAAAGTCCCTGCGGGAAAGCGGATATGCCGCCAGCAGTGTAACGCCAACCGAAAGTGCCGCAAAACTGGCGGAATAGGTAAGCGAATTCAAAAAACTGCGCCAGATCATTTCGTCACTAAAAACCCGGCTGTATCCCTTCAATGTCCAATCAGCCGGATCAAAGCTGATTCCGCGATTAGTGAGGACTACAGGGTCGATAAACGAGGCTATCACCACATATAAAAGCGGCACTATCACAGCAGCGAGAAAAAGGGCGAGAAGCACATACCCCAAATATATGATTTTGTCCTGCTTTGCATAAAATCTCCGATGTTCCATTATTCCGACCTCCTTATAGTCCCTGACCCTCGTTCAAGGTCTTTACAACATGATTTACCGCCAGCAAGAGGATTACGTTTATTATTGCATTGAAAAGACCTACTGCTGTTGAATAGCCATAATCGCCGACTTCAAGGCCCTGTCTGTAAACATACGTTGGGATAATTTCAGAAGCGATACGGTTCATGGGGATTTGCAGTGCAAGCGCTTTTTCAAAGCCAATATTCATAATTTGACCAGCGGCCAAAATAAACTGCACTACCATAATCGGCTGCAATGCCGGTATATCCACATTTTTTATTTGCTGCCAGAGACTTGCACCGTCAATCGCACACGCATCAATCAACTCCGTGTCTACACTTGAAAGCGCTGCGGTATAGATAATCGACGCCCAGCCGGCGCCCTGCCAAATGCCGCTGGATATGTAAATAGTTCGGAATGCGCCCGGATTGGTCATAAAGTTGATGGTGGTACCCATTACCCGGTTGAGCGGTCCGATTGGTGAGAGCAGTACAAAAAGCATACCTGCGACGACAATCGTGGAAATAAAATTCGGCGCATACAGCACAAGCTGCATCTTTTGCTTCAGTCCGGCATTCTTTATGCGTGAAAGCAGCAGCGCCAGGAGGATGGGCGGCCAAAAGCCCCACATCAGGGAAAACACACTTAACTTCAACGTATTTCCCATCAACCGCCAAAACTCTGCGGATGAAAAAAACCTGCGGAAATTTTCAAGACCGATAAATTTGCTGCCCAAAATACCGAGCCTTCCGCTGTAATTTTGGAATGCCATTAAGATACCGCCCATCGGAACATATTTAAACAGAACCGTCAGGGCAAAGGCAGGAAGCATAAAAATGACATATAGCTGCCAGTTGTTTCGGATATAACGAAACTTCAGGCGCAACCCAGAGTAATCTTTTGAGTCATGCTGCATGATACACATCTCCTTTTTGATTTTTATTCAGCTTTGGTTTACATTTGTAAAACTATTGATTTACATTATTATAATTTTTTAGTGTGTGTTTGTCAAGTAATTTTGTATTGTTCCCAGCATTTTTGGTGGAATTGATTAATTATCATTGCTGTTTTTGTGCAAATAGTCAAATGCAGTTTTACTTTTGTTAAAACATTGAATTTACAAAAAAATGTGTTAAAATAAATAATGTAATCATTTTATTAGGAGGCGTTTACTATGAACACGGACAAACGCAAGGTAACTATGCAAGATATTGCCGATTCTACCGGCTTTTCCCGTAATACCGTGTCGAAGGCGCTGAACGCTCACGACAGTCTCCCGAAAGAGACTCGCGATTTTATTATCGCAAAGGCGGCGGAAATGGGATACAAGCAATACGCTCTGTTAGAAGAAGCGCTTACAAAAAAAGAACAGGGCAATATCGCCTTGTTTACTTTACATATGCCCGGAGGTGCCCATTTTGGCTCCCAATTTTTATCGGGATTTGAAAAATATATGAGTCAACGCGCTTACACCTTAACTATACACATTTTACGCCAGACTGATATTGAAAATCTGCTTCTGCCTTATAATTTCAATCCAAAATCAACAGAGGGCATCCTATGTATTGAGTTGTTCGATCCCGCGTACTGCCGATTTTTGTGCAAACAGAATATCCCCGTGATTTTTGCTGATTCCTTTGCGGATTCAAATATAGATAATCTTCCGGCGGATTTGATTATGATGGATAACCGCTACAGTATGCGCCGACTGACAGAATTGTTAATAGATAAAAAAGCGGAAAACATAGGCTTTGTTGGCGACAAAGATCATTGTCGCAGTTTCAATGAGCGATGGCTTGGATTTGTTGATGCGCTTGCGGGCATTAAAAGCACGCCGCTGATGGAAAGCAGCATTCTCGACAGAGATTCAAGCATGTATGGAGACACAAACTGGATGGCGGGCAAGCTGCAAAATATGGCCAGACTGCCTGATGCTTTTGTTTGCGCCAACGATTTTATAGCTATTACTTTAATGTCCGCGCTGAAAAAACTGGGACTGTCGGTTCCAAATGATGTAATGTTATGTGGATTTGACGATTCTCCCGAAGCAAATATCATTGAGCCAAAGCTTACCACCGTAAAGATACCAAGCTACGATATGGGCACTGTTGCCGCGCAGATGCTTGAACATCGGATAGAAAATCCCCATCTGTCCTATCAGACTTCTTATATGCGAACCGAGTTGAAGCTAAGGGAAACCACATAAAAACAAACCCGGTCGGAATAAATCTTTTTCATAATGTCCACCCATGAAACACCTCCCCCCTAATGTTTTTATATCGATGTTTTTGGAGTTCAGCCGCCAGGCTGAACTGTTACCACTCAACATTGGCACAAACGAACCAAACCAACTTTATCCTTGACATGCAATAGGCTATGT
>Ga0154002_1000091_pt1 | contig 20481 bp, 16 predicted proteins | sample TSNY086MetaG_FD_102276 | JGI IMG/M metagenome (GOLD analysis project Ga0154002, IMG submission 102276) | Attine ant fungus gardens microbial communities from New York, USA - TSNY086 MetaG | ecosystem: Host-associated > Fungi > Mycelium > Unclassified | place: USA: New York, Robert Cushman Murphy... | reverse complement strand
TCCCGCATGACCCATGACGTAGGCTGCGCCAGCGTTTTAAGAGATTCAATGTTCTTCTTCGCCTTATACTCGGTGTAGACCTCAACCAATGAAACGGCTAAGATGACGCAGATAATCATAATGGCATCGCCGATGTCGCCCCATATGCTGTAAAGAACGCCGATAACGAGCAGCATAAGGATTAGCGGTTCCCTTACTTCTTCCCAAAGAATGTCCCAAAATGTAATTTTCTTTGAATGCGTAATCTTGTTTTCACCCGATTCTTTTAAGCGGCTTTCCGCGACCTTTGCGTTAAGCCCCCTTATGGCGTTTGATTGCGCTTTTTGTTCAAGCTCTGTCCGTTCCATCGCCCACGGCGCGGTTAACTTAATCATCATGATCCCTCCCTAGAGATATAATGTAATAAGTATTACTTGTAATACTTATTACATTATATCAAGAGGGCAATATTTTGTCAATAGGTTCTGAAAAAAATCATTTGTCGTTAAGTGCGTAGACCTTTTCGCAATACTCGTCAAACATCGTTTTGCATTTTTGCAACGCCTGTGTTGACGATTCTTTCAGCGGCGCTCCGAAAAAGTCACGCACGTTGATTTTTTTGAGCCAGGCGTCGAGTTTTTCGTATTCACTTTCGTTTTCTTCAATTTCAGCAAAGGTGAAGTTTTCTCTTTCGGTTTCTTTTTCTATCTCGCGGTAAAAATCCTCGCATTTATCAAGAAATTCCTTGTATTCCTCATCCCGCGCTTTGTTAAAGATTGCAGCTATATCATCCGTGTTGCCAGTGCTGATAAACACAGCTTTGAGGATATACGCCTCGCCATTATTCTGTAAAATGTCGCCCGCAATATCGCCGAACAGGTTGATATGCTCAGCGGATAAAGGCAATACCCACATGGATTGCCCGATATTCACAGACCCACATTTTTTTAGTTTCCTCCATGCGCTGACCCGCACGCGCGATGGCTCTTTGGGTAATGTGAAGTTTAACATTAACCATTCTATGTTTTCCAAAGTAAGCACCTCCGTCTCATATTATATGTAATACTTATTACATGATATCAAGAAGCTTATTTTTTGTCAAGCCTGCTAAAATTCAAAAATTTCCTGTCTGACAATTAGAAACTACTTATGTAGAATACATGTCAAGCTTTTACAAGCTCGTGACTTTAGTCATGATGCGCCTGGTATAGGCAATATAAGCATCCGTCAGAAAACCCGGGGCAAAACGCATCAACACCAAATGGCATATCGCCATGATTAAGATGTCAACAGCTGCAGTTCGTTGATAAACAGAGCAAGCAGCGGATTATTTCCTTTCCGCTTCCAGGTCAGGTAAATATCCGCCTCCAGCGGCAAAGCCACAGAACTAAACAGCGGATTCGTAGTGAGCTTATGCAGATTATCGTAAACCACGACACCCAGACCGGCTTCCACCGAAGAGATCGCCGACTCGATATTGGGAACATGGATGATACGCGGGATAAAGCCGCAGGCTTCACAAAGTACGGTTAAATGTTCCATATTCCGGACATGCTCCGCCTCCGGACCGACAAAAAAAGTTTCATTGCGAAAATCCTCCAGTTTCAATTTCTCTTGATCAGACCAATAGCTGGCGGCACAGAACAATTCCAAACCAACCTTTTTGATATTGGCAGATACAAGTGATCCATTCTCATTATCCTGCTCATCCAGTTCATAGGTAATGATAATATCCAGGGAATCATCCAGCAATTTTTTCCGCAGGTCGACGAAAGGAAGATTCTGGATCGCATAGGTAACCTCCGGATAATCCACCTTCATTTTAGCCATCAGACCAGGCGGCAGAAGTCTTGAAATAATCCAGCCTCGTGGCACACCGACAGTAAGGCTGCCCTTACTCCGGGCATTGCGGCGCTTGGCTTCATCAATGGCATCACCATAAATAGTACCCATTTTAGTAAAAGCGTCCCGCAGAAGCTCCCCCGATTCGGTCAGCCGAAGACTGCGGTAGGTCCGGTCAAAAAGTGTCAGCCCCATCTCCTTCTCCAGTGCGGCGATCTGTTTGCTGATCGCCGGCTGTGACACATAAAGGATCTTGGCGGTTTCAGTAAAATTCATCGTCTTGCACAAAGCTAAAAAATATTCCACCTGTAAGCTATTCATAGAGCATCCCTCCCCCTAATGTTATAGCCATTATAACATTCTCCTGCTGAAAAAGGAAACTGTATTCCCCGGAGCCAGGCACTTATTTCACCAGGCTCCGGAGCGTCCCGACTGCGGGGATAAATGTCAACACACCCCAGGGTATGCGGGCAGTATCAGAACGAAATGGCGCCCAGCAGAGCTGCTGCAATTACCATCAGCAGATTCATCAGCATCATCCATTTAAAGGAATATTTCAGATGCTGGCCCATCTCCACATCTGCGAGTCCCAGGGCCAGATATGGCCCGGCGCCCACCAAAGAAAGGTTAGCAGCAAGGGAGGTGCCGATGATCAGGCCGACCGCCAACTGACCGGCAGTAGAGCCATACTGTACTACCACTCCGGCCAGCACCGGAGCCATTGCGGTATGGGTGGCGGCGTTTCCCAGAGCAATCCCCAGCAGCGGGGAAATCAGCGAAACAATAAAGACCAGATGGCTGCCCAGACTTTCCGGAAGGATGGAGAGAATTGCGGTCGCCATGCCGTCGATCATACCGGTATGCTGGATAATTCCGGTGAGCACACCGATAGACATCATAATCAGCACCATGTTGATAGCGGTTCCGCCATGACGGCGAAGAGCATCCGTCTGGGCCCTGCTGCCCCGGAAGTTCACCACCAAAGCAATACTGAGAGCAACCATAAAGCAGACATAGGCAGGTGCCCAGGCCAGCAACATTGCGGCAATCAGCACCACCGTCAGCACAATATCAAAGATCAGCACCGGTTTGGATACAGTTACCGGCGAAGGCTGATCGAACGTCTTTTTAAGTTCTTCAAATTCAGCCCCGCTGATTCCGGCGCCCCGGCTTCGTTCCTGTTTTCCAATAATAAAGCACAGCCCCACCAGCAGAACCACACCTACCAACTGTACTGGAATCAGGGTGCGCCACACCGCCTGGGGATCGATGCCGATACTGGCCCCCAGTGTCATCGCCGGCGGGCACCACGGATTCATGTTGAGCATTGCCGAAGACATGGAGATAATCAGCAGCAATGCCGTCGGGCTGATCTTCATTTTCTTAAACACCGGCAGCATCAGCGGAATCGTGATCGCCATGGTTGTGGCGCCTGAACCGTCCAGATGGGCGATGGCGGCGACGACCGCCGTAACCAGCAGCACGATCTCCACACGATTCCCCATTACTTTCATCATCCGCTTGATAAAAAGATCAAACATGCCGACATCATTCAGCACATTGAAATAGATAATGGCAAAGGCAAAGAGCACGACTACACTGAGCACTGACTGCAGGCCTTTGGCAATAAATCCGGCAATATCGCCGAACCCGAAACCGCAGATCAGGGCGGCAGCGATGGGCAGCATAATCAGTACCGGCGACAAGGCAATCTTGCCTCTGAGCAGGATCACCACCAGAGCCGCAATCAGTAAAAACCCAATTATTGTTACCATATGTTTTCCTCCATTTCATTTTTATACCGGGGGATATTTATTTGCCTGCAAACTTAAACACTTCACCGTCTTTCATCACAAAGGTGCATTTTTGCATACTCTCGATATTCTCCAGCGGGTTTTCATCAAACGCAACGATGTCAGCCAGTTTCCCTGGTTCCAGTGTACCGATTTTATCATTCCAGCGAATCATTTCAGCATTGCCGCTGGTTGCCATCATCAGCGCCTCCGCCGGACGAATTCCACCGCCTACCATCAATTTCAGCTCCAGCGCCTGTTCGCCGTGAACATTAAACGGTGTTCCGGCATCTGAGCCAAAGCCAATCCGGATCCCCAGGCGGCGCGCCTTCTCAATCTGCCCATGCTGATATTCGATCGCCCGCTGCAGATTCTCAAGCGCTCTGCCGGCAATACCGAAACGTCCGGCATTGTCAAGCATCAGCCGCAGCACAATCATCGTTGGTACCATATATGTGCCCTTTTCAGCCATCAGCTCAAGCGTTGCATCATCAACCCAGACACAGTGTTCGATGGTATCCACACCGGCCCGAACCGCGTTCTCAATGCTTTTAGCATCATATGTATGGGCTGCCGCAAGTTTATGATTCATATGGGCAATCTCTACCGCAGCCTCCAGTTCACCGTAAGTCATCTCCGGAGCTCCCGTTTGGTCGGAAAAATCCAAAAACGCATTGGCCGCCGACAGCTTGATCTGGTCAGCGCCGAACTTAATTGCCTCGCGAGCTGCCCGGCGGGCCTCATCCGGACCGTTTATGATATAACCGATCGCTCCGCCGGCAATGTCCTGGCGGAATTTGGTATCACCGTTACCACCGGTGCACCCCAGCGGTTCCCCGCTGCAGAACAGACGTGGACCTTTATGATAGCCGCTCTCAATCGTCCGCTTGACGGCAACATCCGTAAATCCCACCGCCGACATCACACGCAGGGTGGTAAAGCCGGCATTCAGATCAATCTGGGCAGTGGCAAGACTTTTTAAGGCAATTTCTCCTATTGACATGGTATTGACAACATTTCTGCCGCCAGGATCGCGATTAAACTGGATATGTACATGGGCATCAATCAGCCCCGGCATCACAAACCGGTCAGACAGATCGATCACATCAGCCCCTTCACAGTCCACCTGTTCAACTGGAAGAACCGCCATGATCTGATTGCCCTCCACGACCACCGCCATGTTTTGTTTCAGGCAGTCTTCTTTTGTAGCGTCAAACAACAAGCCGCACTTAATCACCGTTTTTCCGGCCATAATAATCTACCTCCCTTAAGCTTCTTTTCGTCCGATGGATTTGCATACCAGCTGCGCCAGAATCAATGACAGCACTGCCAGCCCGCCGTTAAATAAATATGAAGTCTGATAGGTTCCGCTATAATCCGCAATCAGCCCGAATACCATTAATCCCAAGGTGATTCCCGTCTGATAACAGGTCATCATATTAGAATAAATCTGACCATAATCTCTATAACCAAACTTCTGGCTGATCCACAGTGGCATCGCAATGGAGCCTAAACCGGCACCAAAGGAAATCAAAATCGCAAATATATATGCCTCCGTATTTCCGTTTGTCGCCGCCACAACAAATATCTGCGCGGCAATCCAAAGTCCGTAAAACAAGAAATTAGATTTGAAAACGCCCAGCTTATCCGCCACCACCCCCAGTACCGGTTTGGTAAGCAGCCCCGCCGCTCCCATAATAGAAAACCCAAACGCCGCAATGACCGGGCTGAAGCCACTGGCCACGAGATGGGCCACATAGTGGTTATTGCTGGAGGTAAACGTCATGCCCAGCAAAAAAGCCGCTGCCGCCAAAATATAAAACTCTTTGGTTCCTAAAGCTTCCTTCATCGTCATCCCCGGTGGCGGACCTGCCGGTCCACCGCCGGCAGGCACCGCTCCGGCAGCGCCGTAAGGCTCCAGCCCCACATCAGAGGGCAGGTCACGAAGGAGCAGAAATACCAGCACTGCAAATCCAGCCACCAGAACCGCCACGGTGAGAAACGCATTGGTCATCCCGGCAGTTTGAATGCGCCGGGCTATCAACGGCGAAAAAATCATTGGCGCCACGCCGGAACCGGCAGTCGCAATCCCCAGTGCCAATCCTCTCTTTTGTGCGAACCACCTGGTCAATAGTATCGAAGTCGGGATCATGGTCGCTCCGCCCTGGGCAATACCAAGTACAGCCGAACCCAGATAACAGACATAGATGGAAGGAGTCACCGCATAAATCAGATATCCCAATGTGCCGCACAGCCCGAAGATCAGGCTGAATACCCGGACGCTGTGTTTTTTATAAACCCGTCCGGCAATTATCATAACAAAAATACTGACAACGCTCTGAATCGTCATCAACGAGGAACTTTGCGTTCTGCTCAGACCAAACCGCTGTGCCAGCGATGGCAAGAATACGGAAAAGACAATCATCACCAATCCCATCGCATAAAGCAAAAGCAGAAAACATCCCAATGTAACAATCCAACCATAATGAATCTTACGTTTGCCTGCCATATCACCCTCCGCCAATCATTATATTTTTAACCATGCCATCGGATCCGGCGCATAATCCCGCTCGTAATCTCCCGGCACGGTAATACCGGGAATCGGGGCTTTCCATGCCTCTTTTAATATCTCATCAGGGTCGCCGTATTTTCCGGCAGCCGCGATAACCTCCGGGTCATCCAGTGAGGTGAGGCGGCCGTCTTTGATCAGATAGATAACTTCGCCCGCCTTCGTGGTAATCTCATAAGTACAATTAAGTAAATGTACATGCAGATGTCCCCAGGGCAGTTTGTTCTCCGCCGCCCAATCCTCCGCATGGCTCTTCGGCATAGTCCCCATACCGATATGTACCACACCAGAGCGCAACCGCTCAAAGGTGGTGCCGCACCCGGACAGCATAAAAGCATTGGATGGGCGGGCCATCTTCGGATTCGTACCTACGCCCACTTCCCAGAACCAGAACAATCCCTTATCCGGATAACCAGGATACTGGATCTCCTTCGTGTCTTCCATCAGTTCCCGCCAGGCTTTGCCATATTCACCGCCGCCTTCGACGGAAACCACCTTGCCATTTTTGATCTGCACCTTAATATTTGGATAAGGGCAGCTGAAATGGTTGGTTGTGCCACTCACCACACCGGTGGCGTCCCATTTGTCCAGGTCATATGGCGGGGTCGGGCAGGCCCAGTAATGACAAAAAAACGGCTTCTCACTGAAGAAAGGCGCAAAGCCGGAGTCTTTATAGCGTTCCATGTCATAATACTCTTCCCGAAGGGTAAAGCTGATATCCGTGCCCTCCGGGTCAGTGATCCGGACTTTGCCACCACGGCCCTTGTTCCAGATCAGGTCCCAGCCTTTGGTTTCCACCAGATCCCATACTTCACGGGGAAACGCTGCCGACGGAAAGACCTCGGCACTGGTCCACGGTATGGTATCACTGCGGTAGACATTCTTCATCGGCGGTTGTCCCACGCCATGGATCAACAGGTCGTATCCCTGTTCCGCCGCAGCCTTTTCCACCCAGCTCCGGCGGGCGGACCAGTTGCGGATCTCATTGTCCTCGGTGATATCCCGCCAGTCATGGATAAAACCTTTAAACTCATCCGTCTCAACCAGTTCCCGTTCCTCACCCATATCAATGCAGACCACATCCACAGTCGCGCCGGCGCGGACAATTGCCGCAGCTACCGCCTCCACCAGCTCGGCATCATAAAAGCTGTTGACCGCCATCAATACCTTTTCGCCCGGTTTCACATCATATCCCGGCGGAATAAAGGCCTGTGCCAGTGACGGTGCCGTTACCAGATGGTCGGCTATTTCTGCCAGCCGTTCCTTATCATTGCCAGGAAATGACATTCCCGCCCGGACCGACCAATAATCGCGTTTTTTCTCTGTGCTCATCTTATTATACTCCTTCCAGTGGCTTTGCATCTACCATCACGCCGATGGTAACGCAAGGCTCATTGGAACGGTTGCTCCAGGCATGGTTGCCGCCTTTGATTACCACCACATCGCCCGGTCTCATCAAAATCTCATCCTCATCCGTCATCATGTACATCTCACCCTTAACCACCGCGATCAGATCCAGACTGTCGGTGCGATGCATATTGGGATGACGCTGATAGTCTTCATCCGTAGGCATATGCTTCTGGCCGACACTCTGATGAAGGGTCCGTACCTCCTCGATAAAGCCGTCCTTATCCTCCGGATCCGGCCAGAGAATCAGTTCCCGGCACACCAGCCCGCCGGGAAATGGTTCCCGCTGCTGCTGATCCAGCGCCCGGTCACCGGGAATCGTATTATCCACCGGAATTTCCTTCGTACTCCAGATATCGGCGCGGTGCATCCGGCCCGGATTCATGATTACGTTGGAAGCCTTCTCAGTTACCATATGGCTCCGCCCCTGCTCATTCACCTCCACGACAATTCGTTTGTGTTCCCATTTCTCTATTGCTTCCTGATTTCGATACATCGTGACACCTCCTGATATGTATATAATTTAGCTGGACAGGTACTGCTTCACCTCTCCGATGTCCTAAGGTTAGCACAGGCAGAAAAGAAATGGAAATATCCAAACCGGATGAAGTTATTCCATTTTGGTTATATAACCGTTTTGGAATAGCTTCATCCGGTTTGGATATTTCAAGAAAACGTCGGAATATGGTAACCTGATTAGGAAGAACCACCGTTTCTGTAAATACAGTTTCATTATTGAGGAGGAAAAATAATGCAGATCAGCAATCATGTTTATGCCAAAAAAATGCACTTTACCGGAGGTAATATGGTACGCACTGTTTACGTGTATCTGGTTACCGGAGAGAAAACCTCGGTGCTGATCGACACCGGCGTATTTCCCAGCCGGAAAGATGTTCTGGCATTTATCAGCGATGCCGGCAAGACCCCGGAGGATATCAGCGAGATCCTGATCTCCCACGCCCACACCGACCACATCGGCGCACTGCACAGCCTGAAAAAGCAGCTGAACTGTCCCGCCGCATCATCGGAGCTGAGCGCCCTCTGGATCGAGGATGTTGACAAGCAGTTCCATGAGCGCCCGGTTCCCAATTTTAAGGAATTTGTGGAAGGCTCCGCCGTCATCGAACGAAACATTCAGGACGGCGATGTAATTCAACTCGGCGGGAGTACCCTGGTGACGCATGCCGCCCCGGGTCATGAGCGGGGACAGCTGGCCTTCTTTCATCAGGAGGACGGCGTCCTGTTTACCGCCGACAGCATTCCGGTTCCCGGCGAAATGCCGGTCTATGAGGATTTGTCTGCCGAGCTTGCCACCCTGCGCCGTCTGCAGGCGGTCGAAGGGATAAAGGTGCTGCTGATGTCCTGGGATGACCCGTATGAGGGAACAGAGAATATCAGCAAGGTCTTCGATGATGCCCTGGCTTACGTGCAGCGAATCCACAGCCTGACGCTGGAGGGAATCGGCATGTATGGCGAGGATGATCTGGAAGCTGTCACCAAATACGTGCATGGTGTCCTGGGCCTGCCGGCCGGAGCCCTGAACGCTTTGTTCACCGGCACCATCAAAGCTCATATCAGCGAAAAAGAGCTGACTGTCAATCTGTAAGCAAAAGGGAGGCGATTATATGTTTGGATTTAAAAACCATCAAAAGAAACATCCTGTACCCAGAAAAATCGGGATTGTCAGCCTGGACTGGCGTGATGGCCAGCAGTCCCTGTTGGGAACCAGAGTCCGCACGGAAGATATGCTTCCGATCCTGCCGCTGATGGATGAGGTCGGTTATGAATGTATTGAGATGTGGGGCGGCGCAACCTTTGACGTGGCGATCCGCTATCTGGAGGAAGACCCCTGGGAACGTCTGCGGGAATTTAAAAAGCACTGTAAAAAGACTCCGCTGCGAATGCTGCTTCGGGGGCAGAATCTGGTTGGCTACCACCATTATCCGGATGATATCGTGGAAAAATTTATTGAGTGTGCGGCCCGAAACGGCATTGACCACTTTATGATAATGGATGGGCTCAATGATGTCCGGAACACGGAAGTGTCAATTAAAGCCATCAGGAAACAAAACAAACGCATCATTGCCTCAATCCCATTTACCTTAAGCCCGGTTCATACGGTCGAAAAGTATGTTGAGATTGTCAAAGCCTATGAAGCCCTCGGCGTGGATGTGATTGAGCTTGAAGACATGGCCGGCATGGTCAGCCCGCAGGCCACCGCCCAGATGATCCGTGCATTTAAAAAAGCACTGAAAATCCCTGTATACTATCAGGCTCACTGCACCGGCGGCATGGCTGATATCTGCTGTTGGGAAGCCATCAGGGCCGGCGCTGAGGCCATCTGCTGTGATCACTGTGCAATGTCACTGGGAACCGCCCATCCGCCGGTGGAAAGCTTTGTTGCCGCCCTGCAGAACACCCCTTACGATACCGGACTCGATCTGGAGCTGCTGGGCAAAATCAACAGCTATATGGAAACCGTCAGAGTAAAGTACCGGCAATATGAAAGTTCCTTTACCGGCGCCAATATTGGTGTCTTAACCCATAAAATTCCGGGTGGTATGCTCTCCAATCTGGAGCTGCAGCTAAAACAGATGAATATTGAAAACCGCCGGGAAGAGGTCTTTAGCGAAGTGGCGCTGGTCAGCAGAGACTTCGGCTATCCGCCGCTGGCCACCCCCTTTGCCCAGATGGTCGGAGCCCAGGCCACGATGAATGTATTTACCGGAGAACGCTATAAGCTGCTCTCCCGGGAGAGTCAAAACTATATTCTCGGACACTATGGCCGGCCAACCGGACCGATTGCGGAAGAACTGAAACAGAAGGTTTTGGGTTCACGGGAAATGAACACTGTCCGTCCGGGCAGTCTGCTGGCACCTGGCTGGGAAAAAGCCCGGGAAGAGTCACAGGATTTTGCCAGGTGTGAAGAAGACATCCTGACCTATGCCCTGTTCCCGGATGTGGGGGCTGATTTCCTGAAGAAAAAATATCAATTCACAAATATTTATCCTTAGTTACATCCCCGGCGCACTTACGACCCCACTGCTCTTCGTCGAGGCTCCTCCCGGGCCATCCGCGGGATTCTGCGAAGCTGCCGTGGCAGTCTCCGTCGCCTCCGTCGCCTGTTCGGTGACTGGTGCTGCTGTTGTTTCTGCCGGGGTAGTCTCCGCCGGTTGGGTCTGATCCGCTGACGTTTCTGCCGGCAGTGTCTCCGTCGGCTGCGTCTGGGCCGGTTGGGTCTGGGCCGGCTGCGTCTGCGCCGGTTGGGTCTGTGCCGGTTGGGTAGCTGCTGCCGCCGTCGTCTCCGCCGGAACCGCAGCCGTCGCCTCTTTTTGCGTACCTTCTAAATGATAACATAAAACCGGAATGCCGGTGGAAATATTCTCATAGATGGTTTTAGCTGCTGCCGGCGGCAGATTGACACAGCCATGCGACCCACTGGTTTTATAAATCGTTCCGCCAAAGCTGCTCCGCCAGCTGGCATCATGCAAGCCGATTCCGCCATTAAATGGCATCCAATAAGAAACCGGCGTGGTATATCCCTCCCCCTTTAAGGTGGCATCCCGCTGCTTATACGTCAGCGGGTAAGCTCCGGCCGGTGTGCTCCAGCCCTTGGATGCGTTGCCGGATACAAAATCCGCTTCTACCACCAGGCTGCCGTTTTTATAAAAATACAGATGCTGTGCCGTCAAATTGATCTCGACATAAGTATCGCCATAATCCGGTACTGTATGACTGGCCGCCGTCTGGGAATAGATTGGTTCCCGGTTCTGACCTTCGCCGGAACGGATAATCTCTGCCAGGGCCGCCGTTTCCGCATTCTGATTGATGCGCCAGCCGTAATTACCGCCGATAATTGTCACGGTCGGTCCAGCGCTGGTCTTTAGGGATTTCTTTGTATATGCAGTATTGTATTCTTTTCCCAGCGCCTTGACAAAGTCCGCCACGCCCTTTTCATCTAACACCGGGTTGCCCTGCCCGTCATCCTTCAGCCAGGTATGAATCGTTTTGCCATCCAGCGTTTCCGTCTTATCACCAAACTGGTATCTGACCACTACCTGGGCATACTTGTTCCAGGCCTGGACCCTGGCCTTCAGTGTCTCGTCTTCGGCGGTAATCACCGGCTTCTCATAAGCTCCCAGTTCTTCCATGGACAACTGCGTCCGCAGATTTAAGATGGCCTCCGACACACCTTCCAGAACCACCGCTTCCACCAGCCGGTTCCCCTGCTCTTCCGGGATAATCTGATAACCGGTCCCTGCCTTATAGTCAGACAAATAAGCATCTTTCGGCTTCTCGGACCGGTCCGGGTCCATACAGGCCAGATTATGAATTACCCGGCTTAACTTCTCCCTGTCATAAACCATCATCGTATCAATGCTGTACCCGGTACCCGTTACATAATGCCGGCCCCATAGCCACGGATTCTGTGTCAGCAGGATGTTCCCCATCGTTCCGTCATATTCCGCATGCAGGTCAATCTCCCGGCCATCGATCTGCTCCGTCTTGCCGTCTCGCAGTTCCAGGGTCAGAAGATAGCCCGCCATACCGTCATTAATGTACTGCTCCACCTCTTCTACGGTCTTGCCGGAAGCATCCAGTCCATTGATCATCGTATTGGGATAGAATACCTCCTGATACTTTTGTCCCATCCACCCATAGACACCGGCCGCAGTCACCATTACCACCAGCAGTATACCGCAGGCAATTCCGACGTTCTTATGCCACTGTCTCCGGGCTTTCTTTTTATGATTGCTTCTTCGGCGGCTCCTGCCAGGAGCTGCCGACCCACCTGTCTTTTCCGTATCCAGTGATATACTCATGAAATGTTGTTCCTTTCATTCTTTCACGCTAAAATATATGTTGCGAAAAAGGCCCCCATTCCTTTTGGAAAAATGGGAGTCCTCTCATCTGGTGTATATTCGGCTTCTACTGATAACAGATTACCGGTATTCCTTTATAAACCAATTCATACAAAGCTGCTGTCTTAGACGATGGCAGATTCACGCATCCGTGGCTGCCGCTTTTATTATAAATGGTGCCGCCAAAATTACTCCGCCAGTTAGCATCATGCAGGCCAATTCCACCGTTAAACGGCATCCAGTAAGATACCGGACTCTCATACTCATAGGTACCGTCCGCCTGTATGGCACCCCGCAATACCTTGTTCCGCTCCTTATAGCTAAGGCTATAGATACCGGATGGAGTGTCATGATTCTTAGCCAGATTCCCGGTTACGCAAGAGGCATCCCAAACCACGGCACCATCCTGTATCATATAAACATGCTGACCGCTTAAATCCACTTCCACATAGGTGCTGCCCCATTCCTGACTGCCATACTCCACTGCCGTCAGGGAATATACCGGCTCTTTGGACTGGCTCTGCCCGGTCTGAATGGCGGCAATCAACCCGGCTGTCTCCGCCTCCTGATTGATCTGCCAACCGTAAGGTCCCGTCAGTGACACCTCCTGGCCGGTGGCCGTATGAAATGTCCGGACTGTTCCTGCGGTATCGTAATTTGCTGCCAGACTGCTCACATAGGCGGCCGCAGCATCGCCATCTATCATGACCTGTCCGTTCTGACTGCCGGTTATCCAGGTGCAGATCGTCTCGGCCGCCAGGACTTCCTGCTGCTCGCCAAACACATAAGTAACTGTCATCTCACGACACTGGTTCATCGTATCACACAATGCTTTCAAGCCGGCATCCTCGGAAGTCACCTGAATCTCATAGTAACATCCGGCAGCATCCAGATCCACTTCCTGGCTGCCGGCCAGGACAGCCTGCCGAATCGCCGCCTGAACCCGTTCCGGATAAACATTGTTGCCTCTCACCTCCGGAATAATCACAAAAGGCTGTCCCTCCTGGTATCCGGAGATACCGGCATCAGCAGTGGTCACAATCCCGGAACCGCTGATGCAGTTCAAGCCGTCTACTTTTGCCGTCAGCAATTCTTCATTATAAATATTTTGCATCTCCCCGCGATGGCGGTTATCAACATCTGGTCCGAAAACCCGTCCGCCTGCATTCTGCTTATCTAAAATACCTTGCAGAACACCGTCCGGCACTGTTACCGTATAACCAATTTCCGTACCTTCTATAATTTCTTTTTCACCGTTTCTCTCTTTTATTGTCAGCTTGTACTCTTTGCTGTAAAATCCTTTCATCTGTTCAGCTGCCTCATCTACGGTAAGTCCACTGATTCCCAACCCATTATATGACGTTCCGGAAACAAAGGTATTGTCCTCTGCCCAGGCAGCAAATACGGTTCCGACTGTAAAAACCATAACCAACACAGCCGTCGGGAATAACTTTCTGACACCCTTCAACATCTTTTTCCTGCTTTCTTTCTTTTCTTGAATCGATATGGCAAACATATCCTTTATTATAAAAGCTCAACCTAAGACCGTCAAGTGTCTGAATCCTTAAAATCCTTAACTTTTCATAACATTCCACCGGAACTTACGCAGCGCCGTACCGGGTTTTCAGCTGCTTCATAATACGATAATAGCTGGGCACCAAAAATGCATCCGCCGCTATCCAGGCCAACGGACTGGCAAAGCATACCGCCGAATAACCAAAAAACGGAACCAGGCAAAAACTCACTGCCGTCCGGGCAGCCATCTCACACACCCCGGCCAGCACCGCCATCTTGGAATAGCCCATGCCCTGAATCAGGAAGCGGAAGATATTGACCAGCGAAAGCGGGAAGAAAAATGCCACATTCAACAGCAGGAACTTTCGCACCTGTCCCAGAATCTCCGTCTGATCCGCATCCAGAAACAACAACGAAAGGGTATCGCCAAAGAAATAGACGATGACAAAAGCAATCACCGAATAAACTGCTCCCAGCCCAATCACCACCTTAAGGCCCTCATCGATCCGCGCCAGCTTCCGGGCCCCGATATTCTGTCCGCCATACGTTGCCATGGTACCGCCCAGCGCATCAAATGGACAGCACAGGAACATGCTGATCCGGGAACCGGCGGTTACCGAGGCAACTGCTGCCGAACCCAGGCCGTTGACTGCTGTCTGCAGCAGAACGCTGCCAATGGCCGTAATGGAATACTGCAGTCCCATCGGTATCCCCATATTGCAGAGAACCAGCATGATATTTTTATCCGGCCGGGTTTCCTCTTTCGTCATCCGCAGCACTTCATAGTTCTTCGCCATAAAGATCAGACAGCAGATTCCGGAGACCCCCTGGGAGATCACCGTGGCCCATGCTGCCCCGGCGATGCCCATCTTAAGTACAATAATGGTATATAAATCCAATATCACATTCAGCACGGAAGAAAGCAGCAGAAAAAACAACGGCGTCTTACTGTCACCAAGGGACCGGATAATACCAGAACACAGGTTATATAGAACGATCGCCGGAATCCCCAGAAAAATCACAAATATGTAATCATAAGCCCCGTCAATGATATCCGCCGGCGTATTCAGCCAGATCAGAATATACCGGCACAGAATACAGACCACCGTTGTCATCAAAAGGGAAAAGCCCGCTGCCAGCCAGGCTCCATTAGCCACAAACCGGCGCAGCTGACTGAAATTCTTCTCGCCGAACTTCTGTGCCACCGGTATCGCAAAGCCGCTGCAGACCCCGGTGCAGAAACCGACTACCATAAAATTGATACATCCGGTGGAACCCACCGATGCCAGGGCACTCACGCCCAGATACTTCCCGACGATAACCGTATCAGCCATATTGTAAAGCTGCTGAAATAAAAGGCCGAACATCATCGGTATAAAAAACCCCAAAATCAGCTTAAAGGGTGAACCATTTGTCATGTCTTTTGTTGCTTTGCCCGCCATAGGGATACCTCACTTAAAACTCCATCACCAACCCGGTGCTTAACTGCTCCACCTGATCGCCCAGTTCTTCTTTTAATATTTGAAAAGCTTTGGTCCCGGTACAATGCCCGGTATACACCCGCTCAATTCCGGTCGCCCGAATCCGTGCCGCCAGAGCCCGCACTTCCTTTTCCGGTGTCATAAACAGATGGAACCCACCAATAAGGGCAATGATTCTTCTGTCCGGAAAAGTTGCCGCCACTTCCTTAATGATAGTATCCGCTCCTCCATGGGAACAGCTGTTGAATACCACCAGGCCTTTTGGTGTCTCAAAAACCAGACTCTGCTCATGAGCAAAATCATCCGGCAGCATCTGCCGGCCCATCCGTTGATACAGATGGCTCTTTTTTCCGATCACCGCCAGCCCCTTGGTCTTATGCGGAACCAGGACAATTCCCGGGGCCAGCTCATAATCTCCGCCGGCATAGTGGATTCTGTCCCGATACTGCTCCAGCCAGCCCTTTTTAATCCCAATATATTTTTTAAAAACAAATAATTTCTCATAACAATTCTCCCGTGCCTCTTGCCGGATATAGAATTCTGCTTTTTCATTTTCTTTAAAAAATGCTTCCATCCCATTCGCATGATCAAAATGGGCATGAGACAATACACCATAGTCTGCCTGGCTGACTGAAATCCCCAGCTGCGCTGCATTCTTTAAAAACTTTTCCGAGGCACCGGTATCCAGCAGAATCTTTTTATCCTGATATTCAATCCAGATGCTTAGTCCCCATTCAGCCACCAATTCCTGCTGGGAGATATTATCAATCAGTACGGTTGCTTTCATCACCGGCCGGCCCTCCCTTTTCCCTTTTTCAATGTCTCATCATAGCACATCCGCCGGCAATCCACAATCAGCCAAAGTACCAAAAAAGCGGAAGAAAAGGCGCTTTGTTTCGTCTTTTCTTCCGCTTCCATCAATCAGTAACCCATTAATTCTCCAATCGCCCGCAGCAACTCTTCATTTTCCTCATGGCACTTCACGGCAATGCGGAAAAAGCCCTTCTCCAGTCCACGAAAGTTGCTGCAATCCCGAATCAGAATCTTCCTTTTCAACAATTCCTCATACAACGGCAGCTCCGTCTGGATCAGGATAAAGTTTGCTTCCGACGGAAACACCCGAATTCCGGCCCGGCTAAACTGTCCCGCCAGATAAGCGCGCTCCTGCTGCAGCCACGTTACGGTCCGTGCCAAATAATCACGTTCATCACACGCCGCCACGCCGGCCGCCTGTGCAAACACAGACAGATTCCATTCCGGCAATTGTCTTTCAATCGCATTCCTCAGAGTAGAACTTTGGCAAAACAGATACCCCAGTCTCACCCCCGGGATCGCAAAAATCTTTGTAAACGCCCGAACAACAATCAAATTCGGATACTCAGAAATAGCATGTTTCAGGGAATGCATTTCCTCTTTCCCAGTAAATTCGATAAAGCACTCATCTACCACTACCACAATATTCTTCTTAAGGCAAACTTCAATCAACCGTTCCAAACTTGCGCGCGGAATCAAATTGCCTACCGGATTATTAGGATTCGCCAGAATCATCAAATCCACATCGTCATTTAAATTCCGAAATAAATCTTCAGTCAAGCAAAACTGGTCCTTTGTTGACATTACCGTCGGTACGATTTCACTACCTGCTGCTGTTGCCGCATATTCATAACCAAAGAAAGACGGCACAGGAATCGCTGTTTTTCTTGGTTTTAATGCATGCGCAATCGCCAGAAACAACTCAGAGGCACCATTCCCACAAACAATAGCTTCCCGGCCAACACCAGTCATACCTTCAATACTGCATTTCAATACTTCTGCTCTGATATCCGGATAATGGCTGCAAAGACCGACCGCCTGGCTCATAGCCTGTGCCACTCCCGCCGGAATTCCCAATGGGTTTACATTAACCGAAAAATCCAACTTCACTTCATTTCGATAGATATCTCCGCCATGAATCATAAAAGTCCTCTCACCTCTGCATATCCAGCTTCACACAACCGTTTGGCAATACTCCCTTCCTTCAAATTTGCCATAGCCATCTCATAAGAAAACCATTCCGCCTGATCCACCTCACCAGACAGGCAAAACTTATCTTTTTTCACCAACGCAACAAATCCCAGCATCAACATATCTCTTCTTTCAAAAGGATAACTGTCTATGTAAATAATCTTCTCCGCCTTCAATCCAACTTCTTCCAGCACCTCTCTGGCCGCCGTATCCTCCGCCCGCTCCCTCAGCTTCATATAGCCGGCGACACAGATAAAATTCGTAGCAGACACATAGCCCTGACGAATCAGGCCAATCTCTCCCAGTTCATTAACAACCAAAGTAATGGTGCAGGTATATGATAACGGAAACCACGGTCGAGAGCACGTTTCACAAAAAGGAATCAATCCCTCATCACCAATTTCTCTTTCCATTAATTCACTCCCACAATCGGGACAATATGTAAACTTCATCTTCCTCGTCCTCTCTGTTCCGGTCTTTTCTTCTTTGAAGTATTATAAGGGAAGTTTCCGAAAAAAACAACCGGATGTCGGAAGTCTTTTCCAACATTGGTCAATGGCCTGCGGGCATTTCTGCTTTATATCTGGCAAAAATCGACGAAACCAGACGCGGCCCTCCAGCTGATCAAAGGCCACGCCTGGTTTCTTGCAATTCCTCGCATTATTTTACCAGCTGCTCCAGCAATTTCAACAATCCCGCCCCATCAACCGGCATCTGGCAGCTTCCATTTTGACAAAGATAAAACTGCGCCCCACTTTCAGGGATCTGATAATCCGCTGTAAAAGGCGCCACCTCCTGCAGCTGCCGTTGATTCTCTTCGTTCTTTAAAAGGATCACCATATTCTGATCCGACACCATCCCCAACTCCACCGGAACCTGCGTCCCTGCCGCAACACATACCAGTTCCTTCGATGGCATAAGCGCTTCCTGCACAGCCAGCAGCGAAAATGCAAAGCCCGGCGGATACTCCCGAATCCGCCCCGCCAGAAAATCCATCTGCTTCCCATGCATTTCCTGCCACCTGACCTCACCAGTCAATCGCGCCAGTCGCCCCAGCACATACGCCGCAACAGAATTCCCCGAAGGAATAGCTCCATCATATACTTCCTTTGGCCGAACGATCAGTTGTTCACTGTCAGAAGCATACAAAAAGAATCCGCCATTCTCTTTATCCAGAAATCGATTGCACAACTGCTCCGCCATTTCAACACATTCCTGAAGACAGGAAATCTCATACGTACTCTGATACAATTCCAACAACCCAAACGCATAAAACGCATAATCATCCAACTGTCCACTGCCTGGAACCTTCCCCGTCACAAATTCCCAGGCTCTTTTGGCAGCCGTCAGATACCGTTCTCCACCTGCTTCCCGCCCAGCCTTTGCCATAGCCGCAATCATCAGCCCATTCCACGACGGCAATATCTTATCATCCTTATGGAGCTGATACCGATGCAGACGATATTCATATAAACGCTGACAATGATCCTTTTGCTCTTCATAAACCAGCATAAAATCCGAATTTTCGATTAAATTGGGAATGCTCTTGCCCTCAAAGTTTCCGGCTGACCTAATCCCGTAGCTCTGACAGAAATGTTGTCCCTCTTTCACTCCCAGAACTTCTTTGATTTCTCCCGGCGTAAAACTGTAATACTTCCCTTCTTCGCCTTCACTGTCAGCATCCTGCCCACAATAAAACCCACCGTCCGAATCCGTCAGTTCCGCCAGAACATAATCCAACGTCCGAACCGTTATCATCCGAAATAATGGATTACCCGTCTGTTCGTACGCTTCCTGACAGGTGTAGGCAAGCAAAGCATTATCATAAAGCATTTTCTCAAAATGCGGAATCAGCCAGCGGTCATCTGTGGAATACCGCGAGAAAGCACCACCAATATGATCAAAGATCCCGCCCCGGTACATCCTTATCAACGTATACTTGGCCAAATACAGCAATTCTTCATCCTGCATATAATTTCCATATCGCAGTAAAAACAACAGATTGTGCGGCATCGGAAATTTAGGTGCATGACCAAAGCCGCCAAACTGCTCATCAAAACTACGCTGAAAAATTTCCGCTGCCGACTTAAGCAGCTTCCAGTCCGGCTGACCGTTTTCTTCCGCTTTCTCTTCCTGACTCCTTAGATAGCCGACCATTTCCTCCCCCGCCGCCAAAAGCTCCTGCCGTTCATTTCTCCACATTTCCGCAAGCTGCAGCAAAAGCTCACGCATTCCGATATGCCCATAACGGTTATTCTTAGGAAAATAAGTACCGGCATAAAATGGCTTCTGTTCCGACGTCATGAAAATAGAAAGCGGCCAGCCGCCGGAACCGGTCAGCGCCTGACACACCGCCATATAAACGGCATCAATATCCGGCCGCTCTTCCCGATCTACCTTAATACAGACAAAATTGTCATTCAACAATGATGCAATCTCCGGATCCTCAAAAGATTCATGACTTAACACATGGCACCAATGACAGGTGGAATAGCCTATGGAAAGAAAAACCGGCTTATCTTCATGCCTTGCTTTCTCAAATGCTTCTTCACCCCACGGGAACCAATTCACGGGATTGTAAGCGTGTTGGAGCAGATAAGGCGATTTTTCGTTTATCAGTCTATTGGGTATTTGAGTTGAATTTGTCACAGGGCATCACCTGCCTTTCATTATATACTTTCTAAATCAGTATACCCAGAAATCAAAATACTAGTTATATCCTGTTCTGAATTGCCTTGTTAAGCAAATAAGGAGGCGACTGCATTGACACAGTCGCCCATGAGTTTGAGATGGGTTTTGATAGATTTATGTTACAACCTCTTTGCAAAATAAATATCCGGTTTTCCTATACCGTTTGCATCTGGCATGACGCCTATAATTTTATACCCAAGTTTCATATAAAAACCCGATTGATGTATACCTGGAGAAAACTCCGCTAGATGTTTCGGCAAATTATCGAATAAATCAACATTTGCCAGAGAAGTCTCGCCGCCTTCGTCATCAGCTCCAAACTGTACAATCAAGCCGCC
>Ga0154002_1000090_pt1 | contig 20591 bp, 16 predicted proteins | sample TSNY086MetaG_FD_102276 | JGI IMG/M metagenome (GOLD analysis project Ga0154002, IMG submission 102276) | Attine ant fungus gardens microbial communities from New York, USA - TSNY086 MetaG | ecosystem: Host-associated > Fungi > Mycelium > Unclassified | place: USA: New York, Robert Cushman Murphy... | reverse complement strand
GGGACATACCGTAAGAGGACAATATAAGGAAGGCAAAGGCGTTCCTTGTCTGATCGCCGTTCATCAGGACGCTACCGGAAAAGCAACCGACATGGCATTGGCCTATGCTTTGGCAATCGGCGGAGCAAGAGCCGGTGTTCTAAGGACCACCTTCCGTGAAGAGACCGAGACCGACCTGTTCGGTGAGCAGGCAGTCTTGTGTGGAGGCGTAACGGCCCTGATGAAAGCTGGTTTTGAGACTCTGGTGGAAGCTGGATATGAGCCGGAGAGCGCATATTTTGAGTGTATCCATGAGATGAAGCTGATCGTTGACCTGATTTTCGAAAGCGGCTTTGCCGGAATGAGATATTCCATCTCCAATACCGCTGAGTACGGCGATTATATCACCGGACCGAAGATCATCACCGACGATACCAAGAAAGCCATGAAGCAGATCCTGGCTGATATTCAGGAAGGTACCTTTGCGAAAGACTGGTTAAGCGAAAATGCCGTAAACTGTCCGCATTTCCATGCAATAAGAAGAAGAGAAGCTGCTCATCAGCTGGAGAAGACCGGTGCTGAGCTGCGTAAGCTGTATAGCTGGAACGATGGTAATAAACTGATTGACAACTAAAGAAGATAAAAAAGAGAAGGGGACTGTCATGGGCAGTCCCCCTTTGAATTCTTATTGAAAATCCTGGCAAAAATTGATAAATGTATCCAGTGCCCGTGAACACCGGTTAGGCGAATAGGCAAAGCCAATTGACCGTTTATGGATCGGATGATCCAGCTCTAATTGGATCAGTTTTCCGTTATCCAGGTCTTCTTTCACAAATTCTTTTATGACACACCCAATCCCCAGACCGATTCGGGAGAATTCCACCAGCAGGTCCATGGTAGTCACTTCCAGCAGATTATTGGCCTGAATATGGTTCGTATTCATATAATCCTCAATATAATGACGGGTAATATTGTTACGGTCCAGCAGCATAATGTTGCCCACATGGAAGACGTCCGCGTCTGCGCCCTCCCGCAGCTTCAGATTGGCAAGATAGGAGGGGGCCGCCACAAAGATATCTTCAATCTCCATTACCGGAAAAAAGGTCAGATGCTTATTCAGCTTCGGCTCCGCCACCAGCCCGATATCAATCTTTTGCTGGTCCAGCATGGCCAGCGTATGGGTCGTGGACTGGCTTTCGATGGATATCTTGATGTGGGGATATTCCTCAATAAATGCTTTTAAATAACGCACCATCACAAAACGGCACAGGGTATTGCTGACACCGATGCGGATATGCCCGATATGGAAATTCTTAATCCGCTTCAGCTCCTGCTCGCCCTGGCTTAGGGCGTCAAATGCCGATTGGGTATATTCAAATAAAACCTGCCCTTCGTTGGTCAGCTGAACGCCCCGGGAATTACGGGTAAACAACACCGTTCCCAGACTGTCTTCCAGTTTGCTGATGGACTTGCTGATGGCCGGCTGACTGATATATAATTCCTTGGCGGCCTTGGAAATATTGCCGGTTTTGGCCACTTCATAAAAGATCTTGTATTGCGCTAAATTAAAGTCCATATGCTTCCCAACCCTCTGCTGTGCAACCCAAAAGTGACTTGTCCTAAATCATACGATAACGGACTGTTATAGTAACTATGATTATTATGTATTGTTATTATAGCAAGCAAAATGATATAATACAATTATTAATCGAAAAAAATGAGAAAACAGGAGGAAAAACATGTCTGTGGGAAAGATTTTCAAATTTCACAACGACCTGGATACAGATCAGATTATTGCATCCCAGTATCTGTTATTACCCAATATCGATGAGATGAAAGTACATACTTTTGAGTCCTTGGACCCGGAATTTCCCAATAAGGTAAAACCGGGCGATTATGTAGTTGGCGGTGAAAATTTTGGCTGCGGTTCTTCCCGCGAGCAGGCGCCCAGCGTATTAAAAGCCCTGGGGGTGCAGGCGGTGATTGCCAGGTCTTTTGCCCGGATTTTCTACCGGAATGCAATTAATATCGGCTTGCCGGTGATTGTTTGCAAGGATCTGCCGGGTGCGGTGGAGACAGGTGATGAGATGGACTTATCGCTGCGCGAAGGTGTGGCGAAGGCCAAAGGAGAGACCTTTTCCTGTACCAGGCTGCCGGAGTATATGCAGCAGATCTTAGGGCAGGGCGGCCTGATTGCATCACTGAACAAGGAAGAGTAAGGAGGACATATAACCGTGGGAATGACAATTGCTGAGAAGATTATCGCTTTGGCGGCCGGCGTGCCGGAAGTAAAGCCAGGTGACATTCATACTGTAAATCTGGACCGGATGATGACCAATGATGGTACCACTCATCTGACTGTAGATATGTATTATAATGAAATTAAGAACCCGCATATTGCGGATACCAAAAAGATGGTTTTTATTGTGGATCACAACGTACCGTCGGACAGTCCGAAGACGGCTGCTTCACAGAAAAAAATGAGGGATTTTGCCAAAGCCCACCAGATTGATTTCTGGGAAGGACAGGGGGTATGCCACCAGATCATGATGGAACACTATGTCTGTCCGGGTGAACTGATTTTTGGTGCCGACAGCCATACCTGCACTTATGGCGCGCTGGGAGCATTTGGTACCGGTGTTGGCTGTACCGATTTACTGTACGGTATGGTGACCGGAACTTCCTGGGTACTGGTACCGGAGACGGTTAAATTCAACCTGACCGGACAATTGCCGGAAGGTGTATATCCCCGTGATCTGATGTTGACGATAATTGGTGAAATCGGTGCCAACGGCTGCAATTATCAGGTGATGGAGTTTTGCGGCGACGGTGCGGAAGCGATGAGTATCAATGACCGGATGGTGCTATGCAATCTGGCCGTAGAAGCCGGTGCGAAATCGGCGGTTTTTGCAGCAGATGAAAAAGCCCTGGAGTATATCAAGGCCCGGGGACGGGAGCCCAAGGCAATGTTTGCCAGTGACAGGGATGCGGTTTATGCCAGAGAATATACCTTTGATTTAGCGAAGATTCAGCCGGTGGCCGCCAGACCGGATTTTGTCGATGATGTGGTTCCGGCGAAGGAAGTATGCGGCGTTCGGATTGACGAAGCATTTTTAGGCTCTTGTAATAATGGACGAATCGATGAATTGCGGGTGGGTGCAGCTCTTTTGAAAGGGAGAAAAGTGGCCGGTCACGTGCGTTTTCTGGTAGTTCCGGCCAGTCAGGCGGTGTACCTTCAGGCGCTGGAAGAAGGTCTGATCACCACCTTTATGGAGAGCGGAGCCATCGTCATGAATCCCAACTGCAGTGTCTGCTGGGGCAGCTGTCAGGGGGTCATCGGCGAAAATGAAGTACTGATCAGTACCGGTACCAGAAACTTTAAGGGACGTGCGGGACACCCCAGTTCCAAAGTCTATCTGGGATCTGCGGCAACCGTAACAGCTTCCGCTGTCAAAGGGGAAATCTGTACGGCGGATATGCTATGCTGTAATTAAGGAGGATAACGACAAAGAATGGAGCAGTTTACAGGAAAAGTCTGGGTATTGGGCGATGATATTGACACAGATATTATCATTCCCACCGAATACCTGGCACTGAAGACGATTGACGATATGAAGCAATATGGTTTCAGCCCGCTGCGGCCGGAACTGGCGGCGCAGATTCAGGAAGGCGATATTATTGTTGCCGGGAAGAATTTCGGCTGTGGCTCGTCTCGTGAGCAGGCACCGGAGATTATTAAGGCGTTGGGCATTCGATGTGTCATTGCCAGGTCCTTTGCCCGCATTTTCTTCCGCAATTCGATTAATAACGGTCTGCTGTTAATAGAACAGCCGGATTTGTACGATGTTATGAAGGAAGGGGAAATCATTGCGGTAACCGTGAATCAGGACATTGATTATCAGGGAAAGAAATATCCCATTGCTTCTCTGCCGGATAATCTGGTTGAGATCATTCAGGCCGGCGGCCTGGTCAGGGCCATGCGCAGACTCAACGGGTTGGATTAAGCAAAAAGGAGAAAAGAGAAGATATGGGACAGACCGTTATTGAGAAAATCATTGCCCATAATATCGGTGCCGCCCAGGTGAAACCGGGTGATATTGTAACCGTGAATGTAGACCGGGTAATGATTCATGATATTTTTATGCCATTTGTGGCTGATAAATTTGCGGAAATGGGCTTTCAAAAGCTGTGGGATCCGGATAAGGTGGTGCTGATTTACGACCATCTGGTACCGGCCAGTCAGTTAGATGATACCAGACATTTCCGGGTCGGTGATGCTTTTGCCGCCAAATATGGAATGACTCATGTGCACCGAAGTGACGGTATCTGCCATCAGCTGATGACCGAAGCCGGTTATGTAAAGCCGGGGGATGTGGTGTTTGGAACCGATAGCCATACCACCACGTATGGCTGCGTCGGTGCATTTTCTTCCGGTATCGGGTATACCGAGATGGCCAGTATTCTGGGTACCGGAACGATGTGGATCAAAGTGCCGGAGACGATTAAAGTAGTAATTGACGGCGTCTTGCCGGATGGAGTGATGTCAAAAGATATCATTCTGCGGTTGATTGGTGATCTGGGTGCCGATGGCGCAACCTACCGGGCGCTGGAATTTTCCGGTTCAGCAGTAGCCGCCATGTCGGTGGCCAGCCGGATGACGATAGCCAACATGGCCATTGAAGCCGGGGCGAAATGCGCACTCTTTACGCCGGATGAGAAGACTGCAGAATATTGTGAGATTATCCTGGATGATTTCCAGAAGTCTTTATATGGCGACGGCGATGCTTCTTATTTGAACACAATGACTTATCAGGCGGAGGATCTGGTACCGGTGATGGCATGTCCGTCCCAGGTTGATAAAATCCGCAACGTCAGTGAATTGGCAGGCACCGTAATTGATCAGGTTTTTATCGGTTCTTGTACCAATGGCCGGCTGGAAGATCTGCAGGCCGCCGCGAAGGTATTGGCCGGCAGGAAAGTAGCACCGTTTGTGAAGCTGATCGTAACTCCGGCCAGCCGGAAGATCTATCAGGAAGCAGTTGCCTGTGGCGCAATCAAAACGTTAGTGGAAGCCGGGGCGATGGTGACACATCCGGGCTGTGGTTTGTGCTGTGGCCGGACCGGCGGTATTTTAAGTGACGGCGAACGGGTGGTGGCAACGAATAACCGAAACTTTCTTGGCCGGATGGGTACTTCAAAGGTCGAGATTTATCTGGCGTCTCCAGCCACGGCGGCAGCTTCCGCAGCGGCCGGCAAGATTACGGGTATTTAATGAGGTTGTTTACATAAAAAGAAGTCGACATTGTTCGACTTTTTTTTTGTGACGTGATATTTAACAGTATTGTAATAAAAGTGTAATAACTTCATGGTGATCATTAACTAAAACATGCAAAAAAACAGAATGAAATAGGTGGAAATATCTAAAAAAAGGTATTGGACAAAAAAACAAGGTGTAATATGTACCAAAGATGTTAAAAACTCATTGACTTTATTCCGTATCCCCCACTATAATAACCATCGACACAATAAAGTAGGCAATTTTTGGATTTATCCCCCACTTTCGACAAAATATGTCAATAAAAATGGGAATTGCTAAATTTCAGAAAAGAAGAGAGGGGTATGTATGCTGACATTCTGCTCATTTCTTCAGTCGATTTTAGTTAAGGTAACTAAAAAGGTTTATCACAAGTCCGCAATTATGATTGTGGGGGTTGTGATAGTAGCGGTGTTGACCGTTGCCGGAGGAATCTTTGGAGGCAGTGAAAAGAATGCATTGACCGTGCATGCGGAAACGTCTCTGGAAATAAAACCGGAAGGTCGGCCGACTGAAGAGATTGCATTACTTACGGAAGCAAAAATACATTTTCAACTTACTGATTCAGATGCCATAGAACAAGAAAGGATAAAAGCAGTCACCGAAGAGATTGCCAGAATCGCTGTAGAAGAGCTGTCCATCCAGGAGGCAGCGGCCACCCAGGCCACCGCTGCTATTCAATATACCGCAAAGGAGTACGAAGTATTGACCCGCATTGTCCAGGCAGAGTCAGGGGGATGCGATATAAAAGGGAGAATCCTGATTGCCAATGTCATTTTTAACCGGATCAGAAGTGAAGAATTCCCGGATACGGTTACCGAGGTGGTGTATCAGAAATCACAGTTTTCACCGGTATCGGACGGTTCCCTGAAAAAATGCAAGGTAACACCGGAGACGATTGAAGCGGTTGACCGTGCACTGGCAGGAGAGGACTACTCCCAGGGGGCTCTTTATTTTATGAACCGGAAGTTATCCAGCTCCCGCAATGTCAGCTGGTTCGACCGGAACCTGACGTATCTGTTCCAATACGAACGACATGAGTTTTTTAAATAATTATGGATTCCTGCCTTGCCTGGTGTGAGAGACCTCACCCAGGCAGGGCATTTTATCATATCGGCAGCCGGACCAAACGAAAGTAAACATAGTTGAAAAAATCATTGACTTTCGTTTCACAAAGTGAGATAATGAACGCAAAATGGCCACCGGTCGTTGAAACAAAATTAGATTTCAAAGGATTACAAAGATGAAAGCGAGGTATGAAGATGGGAAAGGTTGATCTAAGTCAATACGGCATTACCGGAGTTACAGAAATTGTTCACAATCCTTCATTTGAGATGCTGTTTGATGAAGAGACAAAAGCTGGTTTGGAAGGTTTTGAAAAAGGGCAGATAAGCGAACTTGGAGCAGTTAATGTAATGACCGGTATCTATACGGGACGTTCGCCTCAGGACAAGTACATTGTGATGGATGATAATTCAAGGGACACGGTATGGTGGACTTCTGATGAATACAAGAATGATAATCATCCGGCTAGTCAGGAAGCATGGGACGTGATGAAGAATATTGCCAAGGAGCAGCTTTCTAACAAAAGACTTTTTGTTGTAGACGCATTCTGTGGTGCCAATGAAGATACCCGCATGGCGATTCGTTTCATCGTTGAGGTTGCATGGCAGGCACATTTCGTTACCTGCATGTTTATCCGGCCCACTGCCGAGGAGCTTGAGAACTTTAAGCCGGACTTCATTGTATATAATGCTTCTAAGGCAAAGGTTGAGAATTATAAAGAGTTAGGCCTGAATTCCGAGACCGCTATCATGTTCAATATTACCAGTCGCGAGCAGGTAATTGTAAATACCTGGTACGGCGGTGAGATGAAGAAGGGTATGTTCTCGATGATGAACTACTATCTGCCGCTAAAAGGTATTGCTTCGATGCATTGCTCTGCAAACACCGATTTGAACGGTGAGAATACCGCGATTTTCTTTGGCCTTTCAGGAACCGGAAAGACTACATTATCAACAGATCCGAAGCGCCTTCTCGTTGGTGATGACGAGCATGGCTGGGATGATCAGGGCGTATTCAACTTTGAGGGCGGATGTTACGCCAAGGCCATCAACCTTGACATCGAATCTGAGCCGGACATTTACGCTGCAATTAAACGCAATGCCCTTATGGAGAATGTCACCCTGGACAAGGACGGCAAGATTGATTTTGATGACGATAGTGTGACGGAGAATACTCGTGTAGCTTATCCGATTGACCATATTAAGAATATCGTACGTCCGGTTTCGACAGCTCCGGCGGCAAAGGATGTTATCTTCCTGTCGGCAGATGCATTTGGCGTTCTTCCGCCGGTATCAGTTTTAACTCCGGAACAGACACAGTATTACTTCCTGTCCGGATTTACAGCGAAGCTTGCCGGTACGGAGCGTGGAATCACAGCGCCTACCCCGACATTCTCCGCCTGCTTCGGTCAGGCGTTCCTGGAGCTGCATCCGACCAGGTATGCCGAGGAGCTTGTTAAGAGAATGCAGCAAAGCGGTGCCAAGGCATATCTTGTCAACACCGGATGGAATGGTTCAGGGAAGCGTATTTCCATTCGCGATACACGTGGCATCATTGATGCAATTCTGGACGGTGACATTGCAAATGCACCGATGAAGAAGCTGCCGCTGTTCAACCTTGATATTCCGACGGAGCTTCCGGGCGTAGATAAGAATATTCTTGACCCTCGTGATACATACGCAAACGTATCCGAGTGGGAGAGTAAGGCACTGGATCTGGCACAGCGTTTCATAAAGAATTTTGCGAAATATGAAGGTAATGAAGCAGGTAAAGCATTAATTTCGGCAGGACCGCAGTTATAAGATCATAAAGGACGAAGGGCCGGCAGCTACCGGTCCTTTCTTTGTGTTATAAAAAAGATGCTGGATGAAGGAGAACAAAAATGGATAAGAACTATGTGCTGTTTGACCTGGATGGAACCTTGACAGATTCCCAGGAAGGCATTAAAAATGCAATTAAATACAGTCTGGCATCCTTTGGTATTACGGTGAAAGATGACGACCAGCTGCGTCCCTGGCTGGGGCCGCCGCTGGTAGACAGTCTGATGAAATATTGTGACTTCGACCGGGACAAGGCCATCGAAGGAACCCTTAAATTTCGGGAATATTATAACTGCCGGGGGTATTCGGAAAACAAAGTTTATCCGGGGATTGAAGACCTGCTAAGGACCTTGAAGCAGCGGGGATATCAGTTGATGACGGCAACCTCCAAACCGGAAGCGGCGGCCCGCCGGATCCTGCAGCATTTTGGTCTGAACCGTTACTTTGCGTATATCGGCGGTGCGGCACTGGATGAGAGCAGGGTCCGCAAAGCCGATGTCATCCGGTATGTGCTGGAGACGAATAACATCACCCGGTTGTCGGAAGTGATGATGATTGGGGACCGGGAACACGATGTCTTTGGGGCTAAGGAGACGGGACTGGAGGTGATCGGGGTACTCTATGGTTATGGTGACCGGGAAGAACTGGAGCAGGCCGGAGCTGATTATATTGTGGAGGCAGTGGGAGATATTTTGAAATATTTGTAAACATAAGTCGAAGTGAGTCGGAGCGTTAAAAAAGTGCACAACGAATAGCCGGATTGCCTGCGACAATCTTACAAAAAACACCAAGCGAAAAAAAAACTGGAGAAAAGCCTTTCATTTGTGGTATAATAATAAAGGAACCTATATGGTCGTCAAAGAAAGGAATGATAGCCGAATGTTTGAAAAAGGCGAATATGTTGTGTATGGTACCTCCGGAGTCTGTAAAGTAGAAGATATCACGACGATGAATTTAGAGGGGATATCGAAGGAGAAGCTTTTTTATATTCTTAGCCCGCTCGGCCAGAGCGGCGGACGAATCTTTACCCCGGTGGATAACCAGAAGACCCTGATGCGGCCGATTCTCTCCCTGGAAGAAGCCAGAGACCTGATTAAGGATATTCCCCAGATTGAGGGCTTATGGATTGTCAATGACAAGCAGCGGGAAGAAACTTATCGGAAATGCATGAGGGATTGTGACTGCCGTGGTTGGATTAAGATCATTAAGACCCTGTATCTGCGGAAGATTGAGCGAACTGCCCAGGGCAAGAAAGTAACTGCTACCGATGAGAAATATCTGAAACTGGCAGAGAACCATCTGTATTCAGAACTTTCGATTCCGCTGGAGATTCCGAAAGAACGGATGGAAGCATATATCACCGAACAGATTGAGAAAGCATAAAGAACGTATTGTAAAACCAGCCGCTAAACCCGGCTGGTTTTATTCTTTGATTATTTCCGGTATTTTTCTTCGCAGTAGATGCAGCGATAGACCTGGCTGGCTTCATCGGCAAGATAAAATTCATGAGGTAATTCCTGCTCAACGGATGTAATACAACGAGGATTTTTACAATGAATCACGTTGGTGATCTTCTTGGGCAGTTTCAGCCGTTTTTTCTCGACAATCTTACTGTCTCTGATGATATTTACGGTAATCTTGTGGTCGATATAGCCTAATACCTGCAAATCCAGGTTGTCAATCATACCGTCGATCTTGATGATGTCTTTGCGTCCCATTTTGTTGCTGCGGGCATTTTTGATAATGGCTACCTGACACTCAAGCTTGTCCAGGCCAAGATGGTAGTAGATGTCCAGGCTTCTGCCAGCTTCAATATGATCCAACACCAGACCTTCTTTTAATCCACTGATATTTAACATGGCTCTTCCACCTCCAGTAATGTCATAATAAGTGCCATCCGCACATAGACACCGTATTGCACCTGCTTAAAGTATGCGGCTCTGGGGTCTGCGTCTACCTCGGTAGAAATCTCGTTGACACGGGGGAGCGGATGCAGTACATACATGTCGTCTTTCGCCAGTTTCATTTTCTTTTTATCCAGGATATAGCAGTCTTTCAAACGGACATAATCCTCTTCGTTGAAGAAACGCTCTTTCTGCACCCGGGTCATATACAGGATGTCCAGTTCCGGCATGGCATCATCAAGGTTGCCGACTTCTTTAAAGTCAATCTGATTGGCCCGCAGCACATCTTCCCGGATATATTCCGGTACCCGCAGTTCGTCCGGTGCGATCAGGACAAAACGAACATCAGGATAGCGGACCATGGCATTGATCAGGGAGTGGACGGTACGGCCAAACTTTAAGTCGCCGCACAGACCAATGGTCAGATGGTCCAGGTGGCCTTTTAAGGAATGAATCGTCATCAGGTCCGTCAGGGTCTGGGTTGGATGTTGATGTCCGCCGTCGCCGGCATTGATTACCGGGATCCGTGAGGCCTTGGAAGCGACCAGGGCAGAACCTTCCTTGGGATGCCGCATGGCGGCAATGTCCGCATAGCAGGAGATGGTGCGGATGGTATCGGCAACGCTTTCCCCCTTGGCAGCAGAACTGGAATCAGCCGAAGAAAAACCAAGTACGCTGCCCCCCAGACTTAACATTGCAGATTCAAAACTAAGTCTGGTTCGGGTACTTGGTTCATAAAATAATGTTGCTAATTTTTTGCCATCACATACGTGGGCATATTTGGGAAGATGATGTTCCATATCAGATGCCAACTGCAGCAGCTGATTAATTTCTTCCACGGTAAAATCTAATGGGTTTAACAAGTGTCTCATCGGGCTTCTCCTTTAAAACTTTTCTCCAGGTTTGAAAAATATTATATACGATTCTGCAAAAGATTACCAGCTTTTTTTTATATAAAAAGTAATTAAAAAAGTAATTAGACAGTAATTCTTAAGGAAGCTTAAGAAAAATTATCAACTCTTGCCAGAAAAATAGTGTATAATGGTTTGTATAAAATTTATGAAAAGGAAGATTTTTTGTGAAGCAGGAAGAGCAGCGCACACCGATGATCCGGGTGAAAAATCTGTACAAGATATACCGGGTCGGTAATAACAAAGTCTATGCCTTAAACGGTGTGGATTTTACCATGTATCAAGGAGAATTCTGTGCCATCGTCGGCCCGTCCGGTTCGGGGAAATCCACGCTTCTTAACATGCTGGCCGGTCTGGAGAAGCCGACAAAGGGTGAGGTCATCATCGCCGGCAAGCATATGGAACGGATGAATGAGAAGCAGCTGGTGGCTTTCCGCCGGGAGAATGTAGGATTTATCTTTCAGTCTTATAACCTGCTGGCGACGCTGAATGCGGTGGAAAATGTAGCCTTGCCGCTGTCATTTCGCGGAGTGCCGAAGAAACTCCGGTTGGAAAAGGCAAAAAAATACTTAAAATTAGTTGGTCTGGAACAGCATTTTAAACACCGGGCCAATGAGATGTCCGGCGGACAGCAGCAGCGGGTGGGCATTGCCAGGGCGCTGGTGGTACAGCCAAAGATTATCTTTGCTGATGAGCCGACCGGGAACCTGGATTCCAAGACGACCATGGAAGTGCTGGCGTTGATGCAGCAGATCGTCCGGGAGCAGAAGCAGACTTTGGTTATGGTTACTCATGACAGCCAGCTGGCGTCTTATGCCGATCGGCAGTTCCATATTGTCGACGGGAAAATATTAAAGATAGAAGGGAAGTACATAGAAGCATAATGATGACAAAAGAGAGACAGAGCATGAAAAGATGGAGACAAGGGCTTGCGGTGGTATTTGCAATGATCCTGATGATATCCGGCCTGCCACTTGGCCAGTTGACGGTTCTTGCTGATAACCGCTGGGTATTCACGGAAAAAGTGCCTAGTGGGAAAACCAGCAAGAACATGACGGTGAGTTTTACAATTAAGAACAGTTCCGGTCACGATATCAAAAAACTGGGCATTGGGTTTGATACCAGTGGCGTGGATATCGGGGACGAGGATGAAGATGACCTGATTTACGGTTATGCTTTTCCGTTTGAAATGACCCAGTCCAGCAAGCAGAGTATTAAGTCACTGGGCAGTCTGGGCGCAGGGAAGACCAAGACGGTAACCTTGTCCGGAAAAGTGCGGCGGGATCTGTCAGATGGTTATTATAACGTACCGATTGCCGTATATGAGCAGGTCAATGATGACGATGACGGCGGCTGGTACCAGCATGCATCGGAAAATATCCGGGTATGGATCAGCAAATCCACCGGCAGCACCAATGAGGATGAGGACGAAACCAAAACCTATGATTTTGTCTTAGGCGAGAACCAGAGCACTCCTTACGGTATCTATCCCAATGTGCTGGATTTCAGTATGAACCTGCGCAACAACAGTCCGTCTACAGTATATAATGTGAAAGTCAGTATGGTGATGGATCCCGACAGTACCAAGTTTCCGTTTGATATCAACGAAGCCAACTATGACCGGCGGTTTGAACAGATCGGCAAAGATGAAACGGTGCAGCTGCCCTACAGTTTTGCCATCCGTTCCGATGTGTATTCGGGATATTATCCGATCAATATGAAGATTTCCTATTCCCAAAGCTCTACCGGCGAAGAACTGGAAACTTACGAGACTTCCTTTTTTGTCCGGGTGACGAATAAAGACAAGGAAGATGACAAGGGTGATTTTAACGAGCATGACCGGACCAGGGCGCGAATTGTTATTGACGGTTTTATTACCGACCCGGAGACTATTATTGCCGGCGATGAGTTTGAACTGGTGCTGATGATTAAGAATGCTTCCAGTAATATAACGGCAACCAACCTGCTGTTTTCCCTGGAGTCGGAAAAGGTGTCTGACAGTGCGGTATTTACGACCGAATCGGGATCCTCTTCGATTGCCATGGACAGCCTGGGGCCGGGGAGTATCAAGGAGCTGCGGATGCGCCTGCTGTCCAAACCCAGTGCTGACCAGCGTTCTTACGGACTGACTGTTAAGGCCAAGTTCGACAGCCCGGAATATAAGAATGCGGAAGAAAATATGCAGATCGACATTCCGCTGAAGCAGATCCCCCGGTTGAATACCGGAACCTTTGAGGTAATGCCGGATTCCATTAAAGTGGGCGAAGAGTCCAATATCATGTTCGGCATCAACAATACCGGCCGGGTCATACTTTATAATGTCATGGTAGCTTTTGAAGCGGATTCCATCCAGTACACGGATACTTATGTGGGAAACATCAAGCCGGGTGCTACCGGCAATGTGGACTGCATGCTGACCGGCCTGGCCGCTACGGCGGACAATGGCAAGATTAAGGTACTGATTTCTTATGAGGACGAGAACGGCAAGGTGGTGGCCGTGGAAAAAGAATTGCGTTTATCTGTGGTTGAGGATGTGTCGGAATATGATGATATGGAGGCGGGGAATTTTGATGATGTTTTGATGGGAGAACCGTCATTCTTTGCCGCCCATCAGAGCGTCATCTTATTGGCGGCAGCAGCAGTGGCGGTCCTTGCGGCCATATTGACCGGCCTGAAGATACGAAGAAAGAAACAAAAGGCTTTGGAAGAGGATGAGGACGAGGACGATGAATTTTCCTGATTTACTGGCAATGAGCGTGAACAATTTGCGACGGCGAAAACTAAGGACCGCACTGACGGTTCTTGGTGTTATTATCGGTACAGCCGCGATTGTTGTCACGGTGTCGCTGGGAATTGGCCTGAATGAATTAAACCGGGAACTGATTGAATCTTATGGCAGTCTGACAACCATCCGGGTGCACGCGGACAGTCATTATGAAGGAGACAGCAATCAGGAAACGAAGTATCTGACGGATGCGGTTGTGGAGCAATTTGCCCGGATCCCCCATGTGATGGGAGTTTACCCACTGTTAGAGACTTATGTGCAGATGCAGCAGGGGGTTTATCAGACGGATGTATCGTTAGTTGGTGCACCACGAGAATATCTGGAGCAGATATCCCTGGGGGAAGGCGAATTACCTCCGGCAAACAGCGTGAATATGGAATTGATTTATGGAAATGCGGTTGTTCAATGGTTCTATAATAGTAAGACCGGGAAAGGTTACTGGGAGACCGGAGAAATACCAGAGATTGATTTTATGGGTAAGCCAATGTTTGTGATCTTTGATAGGAACAGCTATTATCAGTCGCAGGGAGGCGACTCTTCCGAGAGTGATCAGACGCAGGGAGACGGAGACGGCTCTTCCGAGAATGTCACGGTGCCTAAGAAATATATGCTGAAAGCTGCCGGAGTCGTGGCTGGCGGTGTCGATGATTATAGTGATCATGCCTATTCGGTTTATGCCGACCTGGAATTATTGAAAGCCCATTTAAAGAAAGTATTTAAGAAAAATCCAATTCCTAATCAGCCGACGAATAAAAAAGGAAAACCCTATTCTTATTTTGTATACAATTCGGTGAGGGTTAGTGTTGATAAAATGGAACATGTATTGGATGTGCAGCGGCTGCTTAGCGATCAGGGTTATCAGGCCTACAGCAACATGGAGTGGATGGAACAGTCGAAGAAGCAAACCGAGATGATCCAGGCCGTTCTTGGCGGAATCGGTGCGGTTTCGCTGTTTGTAGCGGCCATCGGTATTGCCAATACGATGATGATGTCGATCTATGAACGGACCAAGGAAATCGGTGTAATGAAGGTGCTGGGATGTGACATGGGCGTCATCCGGAATATGTTTTTACTGGAATCCGGATTTATCGGGTTTATGGGGGGCATCATTGGCATCGTTCTTAGCTATGGAGTGTCATTTCTGATGAACCGTTTTTTGCAGCTGGAACAATTGATGAATGGAATGGATGGAGATATCTCCCGGATTCCGTCATGGTTATCGCTCATGGCGATCGGGTTTGGGATTCTGGTGGGAATGGCCGCCGGATTTTTGCCGGCGCTGCGGGCAATGAAGCTTAGTCCGCTGGCGGCGATTCGGAATGAGTAAATTTGGATGTAAAAAAGTACTTGCATTTACGAAAAGAATCTATTATGATGAGTTTAACGCGTGTAACTGGCGGATGAGTGGGAAACCACGAGGGAGCACGCAGAAAAGAAGCCGACCGCCTGGGCACCATTGTTTGTGGTGCCCAGGCGGTTTTTTGGTGCGCCCGGTGGGTACACGTTGAAGGAGGAGACAAAGATGAATGTACGATCATTGGAACAGGAGCTGAAGAACAATACTTACCCGGGGCGGGGAATCGTGCTGGGAAGAAGTGCCAATGGAACAAGAGCAGTGGCGGCTTATTTTATTATGGGCAGAAGTGAGAACAGCAGAAACCGGGTGTTTGTGGAAGACGGCCAGGGGATTCGGACCCAGGCCTTCGATCCGTCCAGGGTGACGGACCCCAGTCTGATTATCTATGCGCCGGTCCGGGTTCTGGGCAATAAGACGATTGTCACCAATGGTGATCAGACCGATACCATCTATGAAGGAATGGACAAACAGATGACGTTTGAACAGTCGCTGCGCAGCCGGAAGTTTGAGCCGGACGGTCCGAATTATACCCCGCGGATTTCCGGGATCATGCATATGGAAAATGGGAATTATAATTATGCCATGTCCATTTTAAAAAGCAATAACGGGAATCAGGAGGCCTGTAACCGGTATACCTTTGCTTATGAAAATCCGGCCGCCGGCGAGGGACATTTTATTCATACCTATATGCATGACGGCAATCCGCTGCCAAGCTTTGAGGGTGAGCCGAAGCTGGTGACAATTCCGGATGATATGGATCAGTTTACGAAGATGTTGTGGGAAAATTTGAACGAAGAGAATAAGGTTTCTTTATTTGTACGGTATATCGAAATTGCTACCGGGGATTTCGTAACCAAAATTGTCAATAAAAATCAGCAAAATTGAAAGGAGCAGAGAACCATGAACGAGTTAGAGTTAAAGTACGGTTGTAACCCCAATCAAAAACCGGCCAGAATTTTCATGAAGGAAGATCAGGACCTGCCGATTACCGTATTAAGCGGAAAACCGGGATACATCAATTTCCTGGATGCTTTTAACGGATGGCAGCTGGTCAGAGAACTGAAGGCGGCGACCGGCCTGCCGGCAGCAGCTTCATTTAAGCATGTATCGCCGGCCGGCGCAGCGGTAGGATTGCCGCTGGATGAAACCCTGGCGAAAATTTACTGGGTGGAGGATATGGGGGAGCTGTCGCCTCTTGCTTCCGCTTATGCCAGAGCCAGGGGCGCTGACCGGATGTCTTCCTTTGGCGATTTTATCTCCTTGTCGGATGTCTGTGACGCGGATACGGCAAAACTGATCAAACGTGAGGTCTCGGACGGCGTGATTGCACCGGGCTATGAACCGGAGGCGCTGGAAATCCTGAAAGCCAAAAAGAATGGCAATTATTGCGTCATTCAGATGGATGAGAATTATGTACCGGAACCGGTCGAACACAAGCAGGTATTTGGGATCAGTTTTGAACAGGGCAGAAATGAACTGGATATCAGCAAAGAGCTGCTGGCCAATGTGGTAACAGAAAATAAGGAAATTCCCGATTCGGCCAGGATCGATCTGATGATTGCCCTGATTACCTTAAAGTACACCCAGTCCAACTCGGTATGTTATGTCAAAGGCGGTCAGGCCATCGGAATCGGTGCGGGGCAGCAGTCCCGGGTACATTGTACCAGACTGGCGGGCAATAAAGCAGACAACTGGTACCTGCGCCAGGCGCCCCAGGTATTGGCGCTTCCGTTTGTGGACGGAATCAAACGGGCGGATCGTGATAATGCCATAGACGTGTATATTGGCGAGGAATATATGGATATTCTGGCCAAAGGTGAGTGGGAGAAGACATTTAAAGTAAAGCCGCCGGTATTTACCAGCGAAGCGAAGCGGGCCTGGCTGGATCAGATGAGGGATGTAACACTGGGTTCGGACGCCTTCTTCCCCTTTGGTGACAATATTGAGCGGGCATACAAAAGCGGTGTGAAATATATTGCCCAGCCAGGCGGGTCGGTACGGGATGACAACGTGATTGAGACATGCAATAAATATGGGATGGCCATGGCCTTTACGGGAATTCGACTATTCCATCATTAATGCCAATTGGGTGATTACATTTTGTGTTTTACTTGTCATATCGTATGATTTGGTGTAAAATCATAGTACAATTTCATAAAACACCATTCGTTCCATCTTTCAGGAGGTAACTAGATATGGCTGGTGGCAATAAAAAATCTTCCAAAGGTTTTATGGGGTTTCTTAACAAATTCAATTTAAAATTGCAGACAAAATTAGTCAGCATTTTTTTAGTTGTTAAGGTAATCCCCCTGATCCTGATCACCATTTTCGCATGGAACCAGATTGTTAGCTTGAGCAATCTTTTGCGGAAAATTGCTGTTGAAGACTCATCAACAGCGCTTAATGACAGTGCTGTTCAAAACATTGAAAGGATGACCACCGATACGGCACGGAATGTGGCGGATTTTCTTTACGCGCGGGATGATGATATTCGCTATTTAAGTACGGTTACGCCATCTGACGAGGCATACCGGAACTTTAGTGAAGCGAATACCGGCAAAGTGGTTAGAACCGGTCAATGGATTCTTTCGGAAGACGGAGCATCCTGGGAACCGGCGGTCAAATCAGTTGTTCAGGAAAAAGAAGTACATTCCACCAACAGCGAAAATGAAATCATGAATGGTTTTCATTATCGTCAGCATGATGACTATACTTATGTTGACATTCCCCTTTATGATGAGATCACCTTTATCGGTTTAGATGGAAAAGAACGATATAAATATGTAACACCAGGCAGCACCAAAGTGAATTATCCCATGAACAGCCAGTTGACGGATATTTCCGTACGTGAAAATACATATGTGAAAGCAGAAACATATTTTGAGCAGTTAAAAGCACTTGAGCCGGGGAAAATTTATGTTTCTGATGTAATCGGTGCTTATGTGGGCAGCAATTATATCGGCATGTATACCCCCTCGGTTGTAAGCCAGGCGGCGGCGGCCCGCGGATATGATATGGAATACAATCCCCTGGAGCAGGCCTATGCCGGCAAGGAAAACCCCAACGGACAACGGTTTGAAGGCATTGTCCGCTGGGCAACTCCGGTAACCGATGGGAGCGGCACGATCACCGGCTATGTTTCGTTTGCCCTGAATCATGACCATATTATGGAGTTTGTGGATCATCTGACCCCTGACCCGGACCGGTATACGGAGATACCCAGTGCATACGAGGGTAATTACGCGTTTATCTGGGATTATCAATGCCGCAGCATCTGCCACCCACGGCACCATTCGATTGTCGGATTTGACCCCGAAACCGGCAATCGCCAGATTCCGTGGCTGGAGACCTCCATTTATGAAGGGTGGCAGGAAAGCGGCAGTGATTATTGGTATGATTATGTATCCGGAAACATAACCCCATTTGATAACCAGTCTCGTGAAAAGACCCCCGCCAGAACACTCACCAGGCAGGGATTTGTGGGATTGGACGGACGCTATCTGAATAATGCCCCACAATGTACCGGCTGGATGGATTTGACCAGAGAAGGCGGAAGCGGTTCCTTTTATATTTTATGGAGCGGTATTCAAAAACTAAACACAGCCGGGGCCATTCCGTACTATACCGGACAATACGCACCATCCGAAGAAAATAATTATTCCTACAGAGGTTTTGGCTTTGTTGCAATTGGTTCCGGTCTGGAAGATTTTACCCGTCCGGCAGTGGAAACAGAGGAAAAATTAACCACCACGATCAGTAGCAACCTGCGCCGAACCACGGTGCAGCTGATAGCCAGTACCGTTATTTTGATTATTTTTGTAGTTTTAGTAGCAATATGGCTGGCATCCTCTCTGACTGGCAGCATTACGGAATTAATCGAGGGGATATCCCATTTTCGCAGCGGCGAACGCAAATTCCGCTTTAACAGTGAATCCAAAGATGAATTCGGGACGCTGGCAGATTCCTTTGATGACATGGCGGATAGTATTGAAGACAGTGTGAACAGTCCGATCTGTATTACGGATATGAATTTAAACATCATTTACATGAATGATAAAGGCCTGAAGTTAAATAATAAAACCTCTCTGGATGAAATTGTCGGTGCTTCTTACCGTGAGAACAGTATTTACACGATTGGCTCCGAATATTGTCCGATTACCGCCCTGGAAGAAGGACACGAAGCGGAAGTCTTGTACCGGGAAGCTGATGATCAGTATTTTCGTGGCACCGCCAGTTATTTCTTAGATAAAGACGGTAATAACATCGGTTATATTATTGTCACAACCGATGTTACCGAAATTGAAATTGCCAGAAAAAATGCTGAGAACGCCAACCGTGCGAAGAGTGAATTCCTCTCTAATATGAGTCATGAAATGCGGACCCCGATGAATGCCATTATTGGCATGACAACAATCGGCCATAATGCAGAAGATGTGGAACAGAAAGACTATGCCTTTACCAAGATTGAAGAAGCTTCAATCCACCTGCTGGGCGTGATTAACGACGTCCTGGATATGTCCAAGATTGAGGCCAACAAATTTGATCTGTCGCCAGGGCCGTTTAGCTTTGAGCGGAGTATTCAAAGCGTAATCAATGTTATGGCCTTCCGCATTGATGAGAAACGTCAAAATCTTAGAGTGCTGATCGACAGTACTATTCCGGCGATTGTAATCGGTGATGAACAGCGCCTAAGACAGGTGGTGACCAATCTTTTGTCAAATGCGGTAAAATTCACCCCGGAAGACGGCTCCATTATCCTGCGGGCCAAATTGACGGAAATAGACGAGAACGACCTTTGTATCATTCAAGTTTCCGTTAGTGACACCGGTATCGGCATTACCGAAGAGCAGAAAAAACGTCTCTTCACCTCCTTCGGGCAGGCGGAAAGCAGCATATCACGTCGTTTTGGCGGGACCGGTCTGGGACTTTCCATCTCCAAACGGATTGTGGAAAAGATGGATGGCCAGATTTGGGTTGACAGTGAGTACGGAAAAGGCTCCACCTTTACCTTTACCATAAAAATGCAAAGAGGCGAAAATGCACTGGAACGCATTCTTTTACCGGGGATCGACCCGGAGCATGTCCGCTTGCTGGCAATCGACAGTTCTGCCCGCGTGCGCAGCTATATTAGTGAGATTGCCGGACTTTTGGGAATTGCCTGCCATACCGCAGGTGATTCGGCGGAAGCGGCAGAGTTGATTCAGCAGACCGGCCGCTATGACATCTGTTTTACCGACTGGTCCATGATTGAAAAAGAATCTGCGCCATTATCACAGTGTATTCATGAAAACAAGCTGGAGGCCAATACCGTTGTGATGATGTCCGGTATTGAGTGGAGTGCGTTACAGTCCCATGTCCGCCTTAGAAACATTGATAAGTTCCTGCCAAAGCCGCTGTTTGCTTCCGATATTATTGACTGGATCAATGCCTGTCTGGATCACCGTGAAGGGATTGCC
>Ga0154002_1000088_pt1 | contig 20956 bp, 7 predicted proteins | sample TSNY086MetaG_FD_102276 | JGI IMG/M metagenome (GOLD analysis project Ga0154002, IMG submission 102276) | Attine ant fungus gardens microbial communities from New York, USA - TSNY086 MetaG | ecosystem: Host-associated > Fungi > Mycelium > Unclassified | place: USA: New York, Robert Cushman Murphy... | reverse complement strand
TTTTAGTATTTTTAATTTCATTAAATTAATTGGGGTTACATTCCAGAAATTTACAGATATTTTTATTTTTAGCTTATTTTTTTTTATTTTTTAGTTATTTTTGGTTTTTTTGGTTTTTGTTTTTTAAATTTTTAGGTTGGGGTTACTTTGCGCTTTTAATTAATTTTGTAGTTTTGCTGTTAGCTTTTTTATAAGATTTTTTACATTTAAGAGTTTTTGTTTAGGGAAGATTATTCACTTAAATTTGTAATTAATTATTCTTAATTTAGGGGCACTAGCTCAAAGGAAATTTTGTATTTTTAGAGTATTTTTTGTTTTAGTTTTTTTATTTAAATAGTGGCCTTTTTTATTTTTGAGAGGCTTCTTTTAAGAGAATTATTTGTGTAATTTTAGCTATTTATAAAGGGGAGGGGGGTGATAATTTTAGAAAAAGAAAAAAGCTGTATTAGCATGTAGATATCGAAAAAATAAAAAATAGTTTACATCTCGCATGATCAAAAACATTTTCAATCAAAATTATTACTATCATTAATATAAATTTACTTTGGAATAAAAGAAAATTACAAATTTGTTTTAGCAGATTTATCTGTATCAAAATCTCGTGGTACAAATATACAATCCAGCTTAATACTACCCAAAAATAGAAGCCTAAGACCATATTACACCAAAACACAATCGAATCGAGTTATACTCACACATCCTCAGCCTCATTTTATGAGGAGTTAGAGGTCATTAGATCATTAGGTTATTCGTCTAACTGCCCACTATGAATCATAGATTGTCGTAACGCAAGTCAGTTGTGAAACGATTGTAATCTTCATCTTCATCTTCATCTTCGATAGAAAACCTAATTATAAATATTTCTAACTTTGTTTCCTGCGTGTATTATCTTTAGTAATTCAAAGTGTAGTATTTTCATTTTCAAAAATATAAATAAGTTTAGAATCTATTTTCTATTTCTTTGAAATCATACAAATCAATTATCTAAATATTTCTATTATTAATAATATTGTAACTAATAGATAGTTCTTTATCTTAAATTAAATTTTATTTTTTACTAATATTAAAACAGGAAATTCATATAATCTAGATATTTTTATTTAAAAGATCCGAATATTATATATATTATATTGTAAATATCTTTACTACTATTAATAGTAAATGTAGTAAAATTTTATTTGTAACTTTGCCTAGTTTTTAATATTTTTTAATGAATTTATACATCATTAATCGAAAAATACTGGAAAATTATCAATCTAATCATGAGACATAAAAAACTTGAGAGACTATATAGCCTTTTGTGGGTTTTAATTGTAATCTCTGATGTTAGATAGTGTTAATTTTAATTAGTTAGATGTTATTATGTTATTATTTCATTTTTTTTTGTAGATTAGAAAGTAAAAACACGATATTTGATACAGATAATTTTGTGATTAACGCCTTGGACTATCTCATCTCTTAAATTATAAAAATTATACAAAAGCCACCGTGTGTACTCTTGGAGGAACCTATTTTCTATTAATTCTAGAAATTCTATAAATTCTATAAATTCTATTAATTATTATCAGTGGTTTTCTGCTGATTATCCAATCTTATCGATTTTTACTGTTATTACTTTTTAAATATATAATTTAAATTCTTTATCTCTTTCTGTATATTTGAAAGAAAATACCTTAGCCTTTAGCTTGTGTGTTAGATTAGCGCTTTATTCTAATCGTAGATTGTGTTAAATCACAAGGTGAATCTAGGATGATGCGTGTATAACAATAGGAGATTTTCACTAGAATCTTATCTTGAATGGTACGATTTCGTTACACTAAGGCCATTATTTAAAAAAGAACGATGAGACGATGATCTTACAATTCTTATGCTATGGAGTGAAGAAGTAATAACAAGTACTTAAAGTATAGAAAGATTTTTCAGTATATAGCGGGGGTTTTCAGAACACATCAATAGGATTTGACTTACAAAGTATGTTCTACACTCACAAAAAGCTAGATCAACTGATGGTGTATAATGTATCGCTAAAAATACTCCTGTTAGAATTTTAATTAGAAGACAAACCCATAGTAGCACACCAAATTTTCAGATGTAAAAAATATTAGCTGGTTGTGGTGAATCTACTAGATAACTATTAGCTAGTCCTAGAATTGAATGTGTTTTGAGTAGTCGCACTTATTAATAGCCGCTAAAAGCGGGAAAATTTAATTATTTTTAAAATTATGATAACCTTTTATCTTAAATAAACTCTTTATCTACTACGACCTCTATATTTTTTCTATATTTTTTCTATATTTTGTCACACGAGTGATGCGGGGTCATTTGTTTCATTCCTTACGGATTAAAATTATCGGGTGGTGGGTGTCAATCTTTTAAAATTGTGGAAAAATTCAATACAATTGGGGATTTCAATGATGCGTGGTTGAAAATTAGAGAATATGCTATTATTCGTAATTTATTACTTTTTAGTATTATATTACTAATATTACACTTTGGATTCTGTTATTAAAAATAAGTATTTTGTACATATAGTTACAGAAGAATTTCTATCATCGATTTCTACGATTTTATTATATTTAATATTTAGATTTGTCCTAATGGAATCGAACCACTTTTGTGTCATTATTGGTAACATATTCTAAGCGTTGAATTAAGGACAATATTTAACTTAAAATAAGAAGAATATATTTCTTTCTGATACTATTATAATTCAAAATAAATGAAAATATTTGTTAAATACATTTTACTTTACATTAACAAAATAAATAAATATAATCTATTTGTAATAAAGAGATCTTACTTCTATTAATTAACATATTTTATTAACTATTTTTCTAATACTAAGCCAGTTAAAATTTAAATTTAAGTTGAAATTACTAATCCGGTTAAAAATAAAATTCAGTCGAAATTACTATTTATTAGTTATTATTTATTAATTATTATTTATTATTTGTTTTTGTTAAACTATGGCAAAGAAATTATATTATTTATATCAACAGGAATTAAAGTCCAAAGATGGAAAATACACTACTTAACAAGGATAAGATTCTATCAGTTTTAATTAGACTTCACTACTTCGTATACATCACAAAATCTACGATTGATACCTACACATAATCAAATATTGAACACAACATACCGCTTTGCGGCTTTGGACACTTACTAATAATATTAGTATATATTTACGTTACTATACTATTTAGTACGAAATACTATTTTATAGTATATATTCTTTATTACATAATACTTTAATATCTATTCTATACTATTTCTCTATTTCTTACATAAGAATATTCTATTGATTTGTAATTATTACTTGTATGTGTTAGCTACTATTATTTATAATTAAAAAATATTATTCTATTTTAACTAAAACATAGTATATATTGTATACTAACTATAATAATGTATAGTTACTGACTATAATTAACTATAATCTAGACTAACTATATTTAACTGAAAATCTATCCTAATTTTCTATAACAGATAATCTATACTAATTTTAGTATTACACAGAATCTATAAGAATTTTAGTATTACAGCTAATCTATACGAATTTACTATTACGCATAATCTATACTAACGCTATTATAACTGATAATTTATACTAATTCTATTATAACTGATAGTTTATACTGACTCTACTTGAACTATATTCTCTAAAAATTCTAATAATAGTATCTCAATTTAAAACGGATATTCTCTCAAGATTAAAATATAATTCTTTCAAGATTCAAATATAATTCTATACAGATTCAAATATAATACTAACAATAGTAACAAAAAGAAAGTATATTTATAACAAACTATAATAAGGTATAGTTATACCAATAATAAAAATATATATCTATTAAAACTATATTAAGGAAAAATCAATTAAGATTAGTAATATACTATATATTCAATCAAATAGACAATATATACATACAAGATACAATATCAATTATGAATAGAAGATATTATATATATTCAGATAGTGCATTAATTACGATTATCAGCCAAATAATAGACTAATAAATATATTAACAACAATAATAGATTATATATCTATTTAACTCACAATCGTATATTCTAACTCACACAATGGGAGATTGACCTCACACTCCACAATTGGAGATTGATATTCGATACTTCCTAGTGACCTTACGCAAAGTGTCCCACCTCATTTCATTACTCTTATTCCTCTTATGAAATAAATAAAGTATAATCTACCTATATAATCTAAGTGTTGTCTTTTAATAAAATACACCCTTTGATTTAATTCCGAAAGTATAATATTCATAAAAATTTTTAGAAGGGTACTAAAGGTAAAAAATAATATTAAAAAGTATAAGTATTTTAAAAAACCAAGGTTAATTAAGGTCCTTTTCTATTCTTCAAATCCTAAAGTATAATCTCCCTATATATTCTAATTGTGTAGGGTAGAAAGAAAGGTATCATTCCATCCTTTATCGAGAAAAAAAGATAATAGTAAAATTTAACATTTAAGTCTTTTTTTGGAAAAATTTAACCTAACATTTAAGTCTTTTTCTGGTTTAAATACAATAAAATACAATAAAATACAATAAAATACAATAAATTGAGGAAGTAATTTAAAGATAGAGAATTGAAAATGGGGTATGATGTTATATTACGAAATATATTTCAATAAAAGCTATTGAGTGAAAGTCAATTATTTATACTTAATTTTGAATAACGTAAAGTTCCACTACTTTAACTTTAAAAAGGTGAAAATTCTATTTCTGAAATTATAATTAATTAAATTTTTAACTTAAATTTAGGTTCTCATACTCTTCAATCTGATCTTTCTATTCATTTTTTTTTTATTTTTTCTTTTCCAACTTCTTTAAATTTTCAAAAGTTATAAAGTTATTAATTTTAATTAAAGATTTGTTGATTGGTTGAGTTAGTTTAGTTTAATTTTATATAAAAATATATTAATTGGTATATTATAGTTCAGATAGAATAAAACAAAGCAAAGTTAAGCAAAGTTAAGTTAAACAAAGCAAAGGTAAGAAAAGTTAAGTTAAACAAAGCAAAGCAAGGCGAATCTAAACTAAACAAAATTCTATAGGCTACTTATTTTATAATAGTATTTCTTTATTTTTTTATCGGTTAAACTACTTTAGTCAACTTCCAAAATATAAGTATTTTCTTCTAAAAAGAATGACTAAAAGCCAAGTAACAGACTTGAGTAAGATTCTATTCAAATCAGACTATAGCTTTAGTTTGAACAACTAGGTCGTAGTCGAATGTGATAAATTATTACTATTTTGATGATCCATTACAGATTCTATCGCGTATTATTTACTATAAATATAAATGTATTATCATTTAAGCACTCTCTGATTTGATTTTTGTTTTTATCACTAATTAAAGCTAAGTTTAAGTTTTCGAAAGTTGGTTATCCAAATTCCAATTTCATTCGATATTAATTCTTGATATCACTCTAGCATAATAATATTTCTTCCTTTTTGTATTAATTAAGAGAATAAAATAAAAACTATTTTCTATTGGAAGATCCTATATAATATATTTGATGACTAAATAAAATTAATGATTTTTAGTAGTATAATCACGAAATATTAGTAGTATAATCAATAAAATTTAATAATTTACTATAATTAGTAAGAAAATTTACCAGTCTTAATGTGGTTTTTTATTCTGCTTATTCTATTTTATTAAAAAAAAAATCCTTATCCTTTTTCTTCACTTAATTTACCTAATATTAGACTATTCATATTCTGTATTTTTATTAACACATGCGTAGTATTATTTTCGACAATTAATACCTACTTTTAGGTAATCTACAAAAATCCACTATACACAATTATACTCACTTTTTGAGTTATATCAGAATTCTTAACAGCTATTTTTCCTCTATTTAATAGATAATTTAATTAATTAAATGGAAGCAAAGGAGTACACACTAAGAAATAGAATTTAGAATTTAATAAACACCTTTTAATTAAGTAAAGACATAATATCTAAAATTCACCTTATTTTCCTTATTAGCCTCGTCAAAGAAATGTAAAACTTTAATATTTAACACACACCTTTTTTTTTTACTTTACCAAAATAATCTCATAATCTCAGAATCTTACTTTATTAAAAAATTAAAAAATAATTTATCTCTTTCTAAAATTTAAATAAACATTTATTACATAATTAATTATGTATAATTTACCTATATAATCAAATGGGTATATTACTCTTAAAGGTTAACTATTCTAAAATTACTAAAGTATAATCTTTCTATATAATAATTTGTGTAGTGTACCTCATTTTACCAGTTTTAAGTGAAAGTGAAAAGAATAAGAATAAAAAAGAATAAAAAGAATAAAAAGAATTTTCTGGATTGAAAAAATAGCACAATAGGACACTTTATGAAAAGTCAAGAAGTAATACAATTCACTACTTTACTACTTCACTACTTCACTACTTCAGAGATAGAAAAATTATATTTTTTAGATTGAAAATTATCAAACTAACCAACACCAAATTTTAAACTTATACAAATATTTGAAAATAAGGGAGTTAATAACTATTCTTAAATTTATAAAGTATAATCTACCTATATAATAAAATTGTGTTTAATATAAATAAAGTTGTAATTTTTAAATTTAACGCGTTACACTACAATAGAAATAAAAAGTGTCTAAACGTACTGAAAATCTAATGAAAATCTAATGAAAATAGGATTGATAAGGTATTGAAAAAGAAGAAAGAAAATTCTTATTCTTATTTTGCCTTTGAAATTTAAGTAAAAATAAAAGTGGCAAAGCACCTTTCACCTTCTACATCCGAATGATAGGGGGTAACTCGGATACGCATATTTGTGAGGAAAAGACTTATTTGGAAAGATTTTCATGAAAAGGAAATGACTTATTTGGAAAGATTTAATCTTTATTACATTCCATTTTACAATCGATTAATTACCCTTTTTATATTATATTAAAAAATCATAGCAAACAGTGCAAAATCATAGCGAAATAGCTAAATCAAAAGGAGGACAAGACCCTTTTTTTATTCATTTATTTTCATTTAAGTCCTGAAATTCATCTATTTTTAAAGGAATACTGATAAGAAAGTCATAATTTTTATAGATTTCTAATATTTCATAATGTAAAAGGTTCTGTATCTTAAAATTTATTTTTTAAAAATTTGATTCTTCTACTTAAATTTCAATTATTTGGAAAGGTGAACTGAACGAAACGATAAACTTTTTTTACCTTTTTAACTATATTTATTTTTAATAAGAATTACCACTATTTTTTATTAGTATTAATTTACTTAAGATATTGTAATCTAGAATCTTATCTTAGATTTGTATGGTATTAAAATTAATATAAATTATAGTTGAATTAAGTATTAAAGAATAATATTAGTTATTAAGTTGATAGAATAGTATTATTATTTCTTAGATAAAATATCTGTTAGTAATATATATTATAGACTAGAAAATAGAGCATATATTTAATAGTATTGATTTTGTATTAAGAAAATATCTTAACTTACAAGTATATATAAAGTATTATAAAATATTATAAAAATAATTACATAAAACACACAATAATTTTATTATTTTTCATAGTCATTTTTGGACTTAAATCTGATTTTTAATTCAAATAAAAATGAAAAGCTAGAAATCGAAAATACGATAGATTTATTACTTTATTACTTTATTAATTTCTTAATTAAAAGCAAAATTCCTTTGAAAGATTATGTTTTATTTTCGAGAAATTTACTATTATCGTTACCTATTTTACCAATACTCATACTTAAACTAAATATTAAATAATACTACACTAATTCTATTATAATTTATATAGAACTATTACTTGAATTCTAAGATTTATTCTATTATAATTTTATTAATTAACGCAAATTAAAAATAACTAAACTAACCATAAGAAAAGTCTTTAGTCTTTTTAAACAATCTCAAATTTAAAGTAATTTAAAAATAATTACAATTTGAAAAAATAACAATTTTACCTCTTCTTTTCCTATTATTTAATAATTAAAGTAGTAGAATCTTCCTATATATGTCAATGGTAAGAGAAGAGTACTTAATACAACAAATTAATTAATCTATCTTGCACTATACTATCATAACCTCTGATATTTAATATTAAATATTTAAGACTATCGAATATATCTAATTTTGCTTAATTTATTATTTATCTTCTATATATTTTATATAATACCTCATTAATCCTTATCTTTAAAGAGTTGAGTAATTACACACTAATACCACTATTAATTGTAGAATTATCAGATTTAATTAAATATAATATTATATAATAGAATCTAATAGTAAATATAAAGAATATATATTATTAAAAAAAAAAAAAAAAAAAAAAAAAAAAAAAAAAAAAAAATAAAAAAAAAAAAAAAAAAAAAAAAAAAAAAAATAAAAATTAATAAAAAAAAAAAAAAAAAAAAAAAAGAACAATAAATTATTGATATATTAACACAAAAATAGTATAGAAATTATATCTAATATAGAACAGATTAGTTAACTATAATAGAATATTAACTATAATCTAGAATATTAATTCTAATACTACACACATCTCAATATGAAATTACCCAAGAATCGTAGATTTAGATTAGTTTAACAAAAATGCAAGCAAAGCGAGTTACTACTGAAAGTAGGTCACTGACTGAAATGATTGAATGTGAGTGTGACCACGGTGAAATAAAAAATAAATTAAAAATAAATGAAAAGTTATTGAAAGTGTTAAACAACTTTGTAAAGAATCAAAAAAGTAATTTTCTAAATATTAAACATAACGAAATTTTAAATAAAAAAAGGTCATAATCATACCATATCTCAAAATTGTAAAATTAAACTAGTAGACACGCATTTCATGCTACATTATATTATTGAATATTATCGATACGGTAGTGTGTGTGAGGTAGAATCTTTGATTGTGCGATCTTCCTTCTTGCGAATAAAAAGTGATAACTCTAAAAATAACAAAAAATGTTAGGTAAGGGCCTTTACGTATTATTAGATAAATAAAGTAGAATCTTTCTATATAATCTAAGGGTATAAAATAAATTACCTACTTTCTTCCCTGATTAAAATATAATCTACCTATATAATAAATAGTGTATCTAGTGTAATAAAGACCCTCTTTGCATGTGTTGGTGACAAAAAGTTTGTGATTCTAAACTATCAATTAGTATATTCTTAACTATTTCTTACTGAAAAGATGTTTTAAAATTTATTATTATTATTATTATTATTAGATTGGTAATAATTATAGTGGGTTAAAGATATGGTAAGAATTGTAAAATTAAATTATTCTGTAATTGTGTTAAAAGAAAAAGGTGATTATATTTAATTAATTAAGGGTTTTGTGTTATGTAGGTGAAAGTGTTATTATTTTTATAATTAGTGAGAAGCTGAAAGTGTGAAAGGAAGATTATAATTACGTTTAGTTAGTTTAATTGTATAATCATGTATATTAGTTTCTATAATATTTATCGCGGGTAATTTGAACTATTTGTTCTTTAACAAGTGATTCAAATATACTCTTAGTTAGATATGAATTATTAATAACACGTATTCGTATAATAACAGTACCATCTTTTATGATAAGGGAATAGATTTATTTTTTGCGGAAGAGAAATTGAAATTATTTAATTAAGTAAAATACTTATACTATTACTGATTAGATAAAAGGGTATTGGACTATTATTAGTTAAAAAGTATAATCTACCTATAAATATCTAGGGCTCTAGGTAATAAAGTACCGTATTCTTAACTACTAAAGTATAATCTTCCTATATAAAATTTTGGTGTAGGTGGGGTGTTTGATTAAAAATTTCTAAAATACTTATAAAATATTTCTTATTTAATAGTTTCAATAGTTTCAATAGTTTCAATAGTTTCAATAGTTTAATAGTTTCAATAGTTTCAATAGTTTCTTGAATTAATTAAAATTAACAAATACTTGTATTATAATCTTCTTTTTTTTTATTTTTTTTATAAGGTCGTAGCGATGACACAATAAAGGTAGTGGGAGGTCAAATAGATAGTAGTTTAGATTGCAAAATATAATGACAATTGCGTTATACTGATTGCTAAAAATACTATTTATCAGAATTTGAATTGGTCATTTTTTTTGACATATGACATTTACGTTAGATCTTTTATCTTAAGATGAACACTCGATCTTTTTTAAAATTCTATAGAGGGCTATCTATCAGTCTCGATACACTCGAAATTTAACGTTAATTATTCTTAATTAGTTTGTTCTATTGTATTAGCTTTGTCTTAAATATGATACTATTACTATTTTCTTAATATCACAATCTATAGTTAACTGGATTGATTTGATTGAAAGATTACTTATTACTAAGTTATATTTTTAGTAGATTAATCTACAGGTTTATTGATAGTTGAGTTGAATAGTTGACACTTTAAGCGATTAAGGTAGATGAGAAATAATAATGATAGTAAATTATAGTATCTGATATTCTCTTGTATACTGTAGATGATTGATTATATTCTACTATTTAATGGGCTACTAATTAGTATTTGATATAATATTAAATTATATATTAATCTAGAGGTTTTCTGGAATATGTACTTGAATATTTTATATTTTATCGATTTCCATTACTGATTATGATTAGATTAATCTACAGATTTATTGAACAATATACTAGAATATTTTATATTTAAGCGATTAATATTTATGAATTATTATATATTATCAGATGATTGATTTTAGATTATAGTATTTAACTTTATTATCGTTCAACAGTATATGATTAATAAAATATAAATATAAAAATGAAAGATTATTATTATTAATTCTTAATATTTAATTTAAATTTATTTAGAAAAATCTACCGTTTTAATTGAATAGGTATTCCAATATTAGCTATTATTTTGTATACTATTGAGGATTTATTTTCATAAGATTGGTAGTTTATTCTTTAAAGGCCATTATCATTATACAGCTATATAATTTCTTTTCTAGATGTTAACAAATAAAAGATTATTAATTAGATAAATCTACAGGTTTAATAGAATAGCTATTATAATATCAGACATTAGAAAACATAATGCATATGAGAAATAAGATATTAAGATATGATAGAAAGATAATTCTTATTAATAATTAATATTAAATATATAATATACAATAATGATTACTGGTTTATTTACTTTTGTATAGATTAGAGTATCACCCATTAAATTGCATACTGTATATATTTGATTTTATTTTTAATAAACCTTCGCACTATTTACCTAAAAATGTGTAAGTAAAATATATTAATGATAATGAAATGATAATGAAATGAGGCCTTTCCTATTATTATCTAAATAAAGTATAATCTACCTATATATTATCAAGGTATAGTACCTTTATTTTACCTCTAATAAAATTATAAAGTATAATCTACCTATATAATAAATTGGTATTCAATGACTAAAGGGATAAAAAAGTTAACACTGAATTTGTCTTCTACTTTATGTTTTAATATATTAGTTGTGAATCTTTCCTTAAAAATTAAAGTTAAGAAATCAAAATTAACCACATTCTAAAAAGTAATTCAATTCCCTTTTAAATAATTAATACAAAGAAGTACAGAAGATATCATCAATTTTGTGTTAGAATTAATAATCTATAGAAATATAGAAATATTGCGGTACGTTGATTAATTTAATCAAGAATATAATAATAAATTTAATAAAGTTGAGGATTAGACGGATTCTAACCTTTTAATCTCACGACCACACAATCTAAATTCAACACGCTAGATTCCAATCGTAGATTCCTTGCTTTTATCGGATTTAGTCGTTTCAATTGTAGTTCCTCCGGAATTAAGAAATAAAATTATATCCAAAAAAACACAAATTTGAAACCTTATAAAATTATTTAGTAGGATAGGAATAACACCATTTTATTAAAAAAAGTATCATTTACCTATAGAATTTAATGTGTTTAGAAGAAAGAAGAAAGTTAAAACTCTAATTAAATAATAAAGTAAAATCTTTCTATATAATAAAAAAAAAAGTTGTGGAAGGAAAAAATACAGGGTAGAAAGAAAGGTTACTAAAGAAGTGTATTCGTATTCGACACACAAGGATAAAAAAATACCTCAAGAATCAATAAAAGAATCGCCAACAAGCAAAATCGCACTATCCACGCTTTTTATCAAAATCAACAATCCACCATCCACGATTAGGGTAGCATAATCTAGATTGAGTGGCTTTTTTTGTGTAATCAAGATTGTAAGTGGTGTCGGTGTTGTAATTTAAGTGTGCGCCTTCAAAATGAAAAATTATTTTATTTAAATTATTTAATTTATTTTAAAAAAGGAGTAAAATAGTGAAAATACTACCTTTAAATAAGAATAAAAAGGATTCAATTCAATCTTGTTTCTGCTTTCTTTCTTTTCTAAAATTTAACACTTTATTATTTAATATTTCTATTAAACCACAGAGTGGCTATTTTTAATTTCTATTTAACCCAGAATACCCTCTATCTTTTTATCCTCCTCCTTTTTCATAAATTAATTTATTAGCTTTAATTCTACAAAACCAAATTTGAACCTTATAAAATTAGTTATACCCCTATTTAGAAAGTAGATAATTTATACCTTCATAAAATTTAAACGTATACTTATATAATAACACTTAGTTAAAGGAAAAAAAAAAAATATCCTAACCACTTAAAAATTTTTCATATTTTCTAACCTACACTTTCTACTCTAATCCATCTAAATACTTAAACTCTTCTTTTTCTCAGCACACCATCAACTAACTTATTCCATTTCAATAACTAGATAAGAATCTTTTCTTCAAATAATAAAATATTTCAACGAATCACTATCAATTCTGTTATTTTTAATAAATCTATAATATTTCCTCAATTCAAAATAATAAAATACTACTTCTACACTCTTCTCAAATATAGTCATATTCTGTATATTCCTTTTTTATTTTTATTCCACTATTTTATATTCCTTTTTTTTTAATTCTATCCAACACAAATTTGAAACTTATAAATTATTTATACCACTATTTAGTAGATGGTCAAGAGGAACACACAAATTTGAAACTTAAAATAGATTTATTACCCCCCTAGGTAAAATTACCTTTTTTTTATTAATTTATAATATTTCTATATATACACAAGTAGTGGTAGTAGATTTTCAAATATATACACAAGTAGTGGTAGTAGATAGACTATTATTTTAGATAAATTGCTATTTTCCACACTCACTTGCACTTTTCTAATATACTATTTTATAGAATTTAATATTCTTTTTATTATAGAATTGAATTGAAAATATAGTATTACTATAATACCCACTCATTTTTTATTTGAATTATTGGAGGAAGAAATATAGAATATACTATATCTATGGTAACTTAGTTAAGATTATAGAATTCTGATTATTATAGATATATATTATTTATTTAATTATTAATAATGGTTATGTCTTATGTTTGAGAATCTGTTTTAGTTATAATTTGAATATTAATAATAGAAATAACACTATTATAGTAAGTAATAATAAAAATAAATGAAATACAACAAGCTATATATTCTTAAATATAAAAATACTATTTTTAGAAATATACTACTTTTCGAAAATTTGTAAAAAGTCGACAATCCTATTTTGTATCACATAACTCTACCTTATTTCTATCGGAGTTCGTAGTTTAACTCGCATTTCACTAAAATATTTTCTAAGTTTCAAATTTGGGTAGATGGTAAATAAAAATTTATTTAATTTCTTTTTCTATACCCTTATCAAATATAGGAAAATTATACTTTATTTATCTAATCAGACCAATAACCCGCTGTAAAGATAAAAATTTATAGGTTTAAAATTTGGTTTTTTGATAAAATTAAAAATTTAACTCGTAGTTAGTATTTTCACTTTGTTTCATTATTGTGTGAAAAAGGGTAAAGTCATAACACATTGCTATAACAAAAGGTGTATAATTATCTTTATATTTGAACTTTGTACTAGTAGAATTTTCTTTTTCGACGATATTGAATATAATAGCATTTTGAATTTGTTTTAGTAATTATCTGTGATTCTTGGACATTAATTAAAAATAATTATAATTAATATTCTGATATGGGGCTCCTTTAAATTTATAAATAGGTTTATTATGTCTAACAAGTATAATTTTCAATTTTGAAATAAGTTAATTCTGTTTAACTAGTTTAATTTTCATTTTTAGAATTAGTACAAGATTAGTTATAAAAGTCTTAGTATAAAATATACAAATTTAGGATATTATTCTATTAAGAAAATAGCACTTGTAAAAATACACCCTACATACCATGCGCTACGAATCGAAGGTAGAGGCGGTAAAGATTGAGTTGAGTTGAGTTAATACTACTATCATACCGTTACAATACTTAGTATGTGTACTCATGCGATATTTTTGTATAGTATTTTAGTAAAAGTACATTTCCAAAGTAGAGTGTGAATAGAAAAATAGATTATTAATACTCACAAAGAATAGGATAATATAATTGAAAAAATTTTCTAGCTGAATAGTGTTATTTTTATCGGAAACTTGTAATTTCATTACAGAAATAATCAAATATTATTTATAATATTAAGAAAAATATAATTTTATACTTACTTGTCACATTCTCTTCTAAAGTAAAAAAAAAACTAAAAAGTTTTAGTATATTTACAGTTGATTTAATATATCCGTACTTTCATTTCTTAACTGTTAGTACATCTAGTTTAATACCTATTTTCATAGACTAGTTATAATTTGTAGCTATTGGAGTGATTTATTTAAACCATAGTAATTCCTTTTTAGAAAGATAATAAAAATAGTAAAAAATACTTTGAAAAGTATAGTATAGAATATAATCTTTTCTAATATCAGTTAGAGTTATAGTATCGTGGTGAAAATAATTCAGAAATTTAACAAATTAAGTTAATATAAGTATTTTTATTAATGTTTAATATTTTAAATTAACCAAATAATTTTTCTATCAATCAATTATAATATTGTATTTTTGGTGACTTTTTTGAAAAAGGGTCCTCACAACTCACAACTTACACGTCTATCCATAGAATACTTATTATTATCTACAAAGAAATAGTGTTGGTGAATATTTATGCTAAGGTGTTGCATAGATATATTTTTTTAAAATTAAACAGACAAATAGTACATTTGTGCAATATTTCAGAATAATATATTTTCTTAGATAAAGAGGATATTTTTTTAAATCAAGATTAAGTATTAAATGGTAAAATATAATGTAGATTATTCAAGTATCAGTAAAATACAGATGTAAGTATTTTTATACTATATTTCACACTAATATCAGTTACAATATGTATTATATTTTTAATATTCAATCGGTAGCGGTATTATATAAAATTAAAACTTAAATAAATGTAAATTAATTTTTATTTTTAATCCTGATGGTGTTATTCATACTATTGGTAAATTCAATTCATTCTTAACATTTACCCCCTAAATATTTATTTAATAATTTCAATTATGGTATATTATTTAATAATGCAATTTAAATTAAATGTGCTAATGAGATAATATCATTATTATATAAAATCAAAAGTTGATTATATTTATCAATTTTTAATGGTACTTTATAGTATATTTTTTTGTTTGTTTACCATCTTTATGTTCTACACAATTATCTTTAATATGATCAGTAATACCATAAGGTGTTATATTATAACATATACTCATACCGCTTTTTTATGGACTCTCTATAAATAATTAATTTATTGATATTTTCATTATCTGTTTTATCTATTTCATTTTTTACTATATTAGCTGAAATTGTATAATTATCTTTAGGTTTTTAATTTTACTAGTTAAAATCTACAAATGTTGTCACCCTTTACAACTAGGATCAAAAATAGTATTATCAACATAGAGATATTCTTGAATATTAACATTATTAGCACTATTAGCTTTATTTAATGAATAGTTAACTTTAGATAATGATAAGAAAAAAGAGATCAATTTTATTTGCAAAAGATTAATTTAATCTAAAACTGATGCTAAATAGGGTATTTGGTATTGTTAATTTTTTATTTTTAATGGAAGGAGAGTCGAAGTACAAATTTTTATTAAAATACTATTTACACTCTTATAATTTACAACTTTGTAACCTTTATACGTATCTATATCTGATTTCAATAAATTTATTTTGTTTTATTTTTATTAAATTTACAGTTAGTTAGAGCAATTACTGGATTTAATTAATTAAACTTTTTAATTTCTAATACTAGTACTAATTTTTGTTCTTAAAGATAAATATAAGAGAATGTAGTTTTTCTTGCAAACTCCCCTATGGTGAACGATTATTTTGTTTTTCAAGTGATGGCTTACCTTTTTTTTTGCTATTTTTTAAAATTTGATAGGCTTTTTTGTTTGTTTTCCTCTGTTCTTTTTAATCCATAACTAACAACTTAAGAAAAGTAAATCGACAAATTCTTGGTATTATTTTTAATAAACAAATAACAAGGGTTTTAGTTTTGCTTAAATATATTATATATAAATTAGGAGTCTTAGTTTGTCTGGAGTCTTGAGTCTTGACTATATAATATATAGTATTAATATTTTTATCCTTAAACTTAATACTTAATACTTAATACTTGAATACTTAATTCTTGATTAATTTAACTTTTAACTTTTAACTTAATACTTTAACTTTATATTTAATACTTAATACTTGAATACTTAATTATTTTAATTTTTAAGTTCAACTTTGAATTTTTAACTTTTATATTGTAACTTTTATCTTTATTATTTTAACTGAATATTTGTATCAACTTAGGAATTATTAGTCTTAGGATTAGGTTTAATTATTTTAATTTTTGATTCGACTTAAGAATTATTAGTATTAAGATTAATTTTTAATTAAATCAACTACCATAAAACTCTCCATTTGGAACTATTCTTATACCATTTATATGTAAAGCTAATAATCTTAAATATCCATTATTTTTTAACTATACAATAAAATATCCAAATAATTCAACTAATTTAAGTAATTTACCACTAAATTCTTCTATATATGTACAAATTTTACCGGGGTATAGGATTTTGTTTAGCAATAAAGGTTATTTTTAATTAACATCATAATATAACAGGTTATCGCCATAAGCTATATAAAATTTTATAATTCCACCTTAGTCTTCATATTTGAATCAATTTAAATACATCTTTTATTTATCATTGGTAATTTGAATAACCATCTTAAGCTAGATAATTTAAAGTAATATATCTAAACCTAATCTAGAAATAGTTAAACATTGTGTAATTTGAATATCATAAGTTATATATATTTATTATAATTAATATAATTTCCATTAAACTTTTTAAATCTTTACTTAAATATTTTTTACTTTCTTCTCTGAAAATTTCAATCTGATTCTTCTATTTCCAATTTATATTATTCTTGTGTTATTTAATCTTTTTGATAATATTCTATTAATGCAGTATTTCCTATATAATTATCTTTTTTTAAAAAATCATTTTGAAAGAATCCATTTGTTAGTTAACATTTTAAAGATAAACATAAATTTTTAATACTCATTTGTAATAAAATATATGACTATAAACTTATTTTGTATTCGTTTTATATGGTAATTTATACTAATAGTTAATCTAATAATTCTATTATATCTAAAAATTGTATCTATTTTATAATAATCATTATTATAGATATTATATGTATTTAATGCATCTAATAAAATATTCAATTATATCCTTCTAGATTATGTGCATAGATTATAAAACATTATATTTTTTCAATTAATATAGAATTTATACATCCTAAAGTTAGATTTATACTTGATCTTTTTGTTTCAAATAAAATATTTATCTGATCCTTTAAAGATTTTAATTCCAAATCTAATGATTTAAAAAAGATTTAATTTAATTTAATTTTAAATTTATTTATTTTTATGTTGTGTCCCTTATTTGTTGCGCCCGCTGTTTCTGTTAACTAGTAATTTTTGTTTTTATTAAATTTTTTAAAATTTTCCCATCGAAACTGGGACGGCGACTTGAAATAAAAATGAGTGTAAAAAAGTATTTCAATATCTGAAATTATAGAAAAATGTTACAAAACCCAATCAAAGTTACTGTTACCTTAAATTTTAACGCTCTATTTCAATCTATCTTTTTAATTAAATTTGGTTTATTTTTAATTGTTTACTTAAGGCAGTTACAGGAAAACTGTAAACTTTACAGAGATATATAGGTTTGGCGGAGAGATACTAAATGGATAGTTGACGAGTTTCTATACTTTAGTTAACTGGCAAACCCTTTGAAGGAACTGAGGATGGTGTACCTTCTACTAACTCAGACTATACGCTTTTTACCCTAAGTTATAAAACTTTATATAAAATATATGTTTATACTACTTTGAGCTGTTTTAGACTTTAATGGACTCTTTTTTAATTTAACTTGTTATAAACTTTAGATAAATTTTAACAATCCCATGCTTAGTTATTGTAAAAGCAATCATAAAAAGAAAATCCCATTCAATTATTGCTAATGTAACCGTATCCTTGAAATAATCATATATTATTTATATAAAAATATAACTATATAACTAGTTATGCATTAAGAAAAATGTTAATTAACTCTTTAATTTATTAAAATTGCTTCTATGTTCAACTCTCCATTATAATGGACTTAGATAAGTTAAAGTCATAAGTTAAGTTAGACTTATATTAATAATTCCAAGACTAATTAAAAAATATTTGATAATTAAAATTACCCCGGCTATCCGATTAACCTTAGTTTAAGTTATTTTTCTTTTTGTCTATTTAATTCTTTGTATTAATAAGTGTAATAAGTAATGTAATTCCTTAAGCTAAGTTTTAATTCAAATTTGTTAAAATTAAATAAAATTATTAAATTATATCATTGCCGCATCTTTGAAAATAAACTTTTTAAAAATTTAAAATAAGAAAAAGTTAGAAAAAGTCCCAGGTCCAACCCATATTATATAACCACCCTTTAATTTAAAGGTTTTAAGAAATTAATATAACAGATTACACATACCTAAAATAACTAATTTAAAAATTAAATATATAAAATATTATTGAGTTAAGAAAGTTAAGATTTTAATCTCCAGTTAACATTTTTAAAAATATATCACCTTCTACTATTTAGTAAAATAAGCTAAAGTATCCAATAACAAATTAAAATTAAGTAAAAATAATTAATTATCTAATTTAATTAAACTTAATTCCCTTAATTGTTAAATCTAAACATTTAGTGAATAATTAAAATATTGGAAAACTTTTTTTTGTATAAATGTATACTTTATATTGTTGTTATTTTATTCCAACTAATTTATTGTTAATTTTTTTATTAAAAATTTGTTATACGTTGATCTTAAATTGAAAAACCCTTTAATTTTAAATACCGTTGAGCAAAACAAAACCCAAAATAAAATGCTGTTCAACCTGAGTATTATAAATAATATATAATATTCAAAATATATATAATATTAGGTTTAGGCTATTAAATATTCTAGTAATATTTTATTTACTTTACTTGTTTTATTTATACATATTTGCTTTATATATTAATAACTTAAGTTACTAAAATTAAGGACTGATATAAATTATGAACTTATGAAACTTAAAAATCTTTACCAAGGAATAATAAACCCTTCCTACCTAAGATGGTTCGTAAATCAAGTCAAAGAAACTCGTTAAATCTGTCATAAAATAGAACTCCTACTTTAAAAACTACCTAATTGAAAAGTAGACACTCAAATTGGTAGCTACAAACGTTAATAAAACTATCAAAGATGAGGATCCCATATAATTATTCATGTAAACATACACATACAATCTAATTTTAAGAGACCCTGAAGTTTACAATTTTCCCTCCAAACAAAAGATCCAGAAAAAGCTGGTCGTACCTCTACAGGTATTTATAAACTCTAGCTCAATCAACCTGCATTAAAGGTATTTTACTTTCGTGTTTATCACTATGTCTTTGACATAAGAAGAACCAATTAGCACCTTGATCAACAACCATTCTCCACTAACCCATTAAAATCTTTAAGAGCTGTTATAGATTCTTCAAGGAGGTTATCCCGTTTACAGGGATATGGCTTTAATGACTTTTTGTTTTTTATTTTTCAACTTTAAAACTAATAAAAAAGATTAACAGATTAATAGATTAATAGATTAACTAAAAACTTTAAAACAGAATTACAGACTAACAGAACTACACTACTTAAAGACTAAATTAAAACCCTACTAAGCAAAATATCTTTCATAGAAAATAATTATTTATTATAATTTTAATTCTTATTATCTTCTCTTTTTAATAAAAAGGATTTAGTAACACTACAATATTTTTTAAATTGATAGTAATAACCTTAATTAATTTAATTCGCTTTTCGTTTCTAGTATTGTTATATAGACTGAAAAGAAGTTCATAAAATATGTTATTAAAGTATAAATATATTAAACCCAATTTATTTAGTATTAAATATACAAATTAACTTTATTAATAGTTTGGTTAAGGACAATCAAAATAATATCATCGAGGTAATAGAGGTTCAAAGTAATAGAAAGACTATTTGTATTTACTTTTAAAGATTTTAAAAAATGATATTTCAAAACTATCACCAATTAAACCTTAGAAAGAAGATTCAAATTAAGAATTGAAAAATACCTTGATATCCTAAAAGATTATTTGATGAATTAAATGTAATATTAGACACTGGTTATTTGAATATAAATGGATGTATAATATAATTTTATTATCAGTGTATAGATCTATATTAGAATATGAATTGGATTTAGAAAAAGAAAAGAAAGAAAGCTTCCAAGAATTCCAGAGATTCTAAAAGTGTATTAAATAAATTAATATGTTAGACACTATCATTAACAGAAATTTTTAAAAAAAGTATTTAAATTTTAGCTCTTTGGC
>Ga0154002_1000086_pt1 | contig 21029 bp, 17 predicted proteins | sample TSNY086MetaG_FD_102276 | JGI IMG/M metagenome (GOLD analysis project Ga0154002, IMG submission 102276) | Attine ant fungus gardens microbial communities from New York, USA - TSNY086 MetaG | ecosystem: Host-associated > Fungi > Mycelium > Unclassified | place: USA: New York, Robert Cushman Murphy... | reverse complement strand
CACTCGGCTTCCTCTAACTTTCTCCCTCTGAGGACTCCTTGTCCTCTGTTGTTTTCCCTATGCATTCCTTTCTTTCTGCACCACCTACATTCTATATAGGTTGCTATGACTTCTTCTGTCATCCATCCTAACTCCAACAGCTGTACATCTTCTGGTATATTCTCCCCTCCACAGTATTTCTGTGCCTTTTCCCACTTGGGATGTGCTGACCTCTCTCCCTGCTGTGTCTTTTGCAGACTGACTGCACATACTGCTTCTTTACTTCTCCTTTCCTTCTCCTCCTTAGTGAACAGTCTCCTACTAAATACTCTCCTTTGTCCTCAACCAACCCTTTGTGAATTTTGCTCCATACAAATATTATACACAGATATCTCCCAGGGCATAGCCAATGCCCTGGCATATCTGCAACACCATTTACACAAAGTTACTGAGTGATAAAACAACTCAGAAACAAATATAAACAATGCTTTCTTTACCCTGACTGTTCAGCTACAGCAGCTTATGCAGCTGGTCTCTAATCCTTAGTCTCCAGCCCCAATAACAGCCTCTCTACCTCCACCCACAGTACCAACTCCTTCTTTGGTCACCCTAAAATCCTAAGCCCACCCAAAACTCTCTTCTCCTCTAGACTTTCATAGAGAGTGAAGTTTAGGCCATGCATTCCCCAACTCCTATGTCTTGTACATATGCCTGGCTCTAGAGCAATTTAGCTATGAGAAAAAGATGCTCTGGGTACTGACATTTTTCAAAGGAGGTTGGGCTGCAAAATAGACCAAGAATTTCTTTTGATGAAAAGCAGACACTAGAATTTTTTCCATCCAGAACTAGGCTAACTTTGATCAGCACTTCTCCATCTAGTTCTTCTCTATGAACAAAGAGGTCAATGCAATCAATACCTTAGAGGATGTGTCCTACCACCAAGAAAGTCGAATGGTAAACAACTACTTAAATAGTTTTCAAGCTCTGGTCTCCAATACTGGCTACATGAACCTCTAGACCCTGGTGGTGAAATTTTGACAAGGACTCTGAGCAAACATTCAGAGTCAAATTGCTACTATGCTATATGTATGCTGTATAAGAGACCTATAGACACTGACCCTGAGGTATGGTATTATGCAGTTTAGAGGATTGACCAAGCTAGGCTAGCCAATAAAGCCTTCTAGTCCTTCCAATGCTTGACATCTTTGTTTTCCTTGAGGCTCCCTGCTCTACATCTGGCCCCCCTAACTATAGTTCACACCCTCCAGCTCTTCCCACACTAGCCCCTTTGAAGCCTCTGCCCTTGCTATTTCTTTTGTTCCTTGGGATCTCCATGGATATTGATGCAGCACAAGAGGCCTGGCCTCTCCTTCTGCACAACTGCTATTATTGTAGAGAAACAGGCCACCTCATGAAGGACTTTCCATACCAGCTCAATGTATAATAGTTAATAGTGGAGCAAAGGGAAAAGCTAATTGAGAATCTAATAGCTTTGAAGGATGCAGTTATAGCAGAAGGAATGGAGTCCCCCTCTGAAGAGGATTTTGCATAGAGCAACCAGCAAAAGATATACTCCAGTTGCTCCCTGTAAATAGGTTTACTGTACTCAATATAGAAGAAGTTAATACAAATAACAATGAACTAGCAGACATATCCTTCCCTTCTTCTACCCTAGTGGTCTATACGACTCCCCAGAGACCAAAATGGGAGAAACAATTGCCCAAACAACTTTCTGCCAATACTCTAGATACACAAGGAATGTCTTTGGTCTTATTTATAGAAATCAGTACAACCAATACCAGCAAACTCCACTTTATTAAAACACTTCTGGACTGCAGAGCCACTGTTAACTTCATAGACTGTAACTTTGTCCACTCCAAAAGGATTAATACCTGGACCATCTCTCAGCCTATACTGGTCTTCAATGTCAATGACTCTTCCAACAAGATAGGTTAGATATCAGAGATGGTAGACATAGTCCTCTACTACAAGACCTACTCAGAGTAGATGCTCCTAGCCATCTCCAGTCTGGGAAAACAGAATCTGATTCTTGGCTATACCTGGCTAAAGGACCACAATCCAAAAGTCAACTGGGAAAAAAGTGAGGTCTTTATGACTAGATACTCACCCTACTATAAAGGATATTGAACATTGTGGAAGAAACAAGCCTTGAAGAGAAGACAAGAGGTCCCAGCCCTACTGCATTGTTAGACTAGACCCACTCCTCTCTTAGACAGCAATGAAAAGGAGTCCAAAATTCCATGTAGAACCAACAGATAAGACTAAGAGCTCAAGGATAGATTGTTTATAGCCAGACTGCTTCCCAAGCCCTGTGAAGAGACCATATAAGCTTCTATAACCAATTTCCAAAGGTTGGCAGAAAGAGCATATTAGAGTATAGAAACACTGGCTACTATGACCCCATTGTCCCTATATGCTAGAGGGTTTAAGTTCATGTTCACTAAAGACAATTTCAACATTTTTCTGGAGCATCACTATTAGGATTATACCATAGAACTCCTGCCAGGTTCTAAACCAAGGTTGACTAAGGTGTACTCTCTGTCTTCGGTTGAGCAGAAGAAATTGTATACCTTTTTAGAGGAAAACTTATGTACTGGATGGATCTGCTCATCCAAATTGTCCATGACTATACTGGTCTTTTTCATTAAGAAGAAAAACAGCTCTCTCTGGTTAGTACAGGACTACTGGGCCCTTAGCTCTATAATGGTGAGGAATAAGTATTCTTTATCTCTCATCTCCAAGCTTGTGTCTCAACTCTATGGAGCTAAATACTTTAGTAAATTGGACATCTGTTAGGGTTTCAACAATGTATATATCAAGCCTGGAGATGAGTGAAAGACCATCTTGTGCACCAACTGTGGTCTGTTTGAACCCCTGGTAATATTTTTTAGAATAACTAACAGTCTGGCCATCTTCTAGATGATAATGAACAATATATTCTGAGATCTTATTGCAGAAGGCATTGTAGTGGTATATCTAGACAACATCCTGATCTTCACTAGGACCATTGAACAGCATGCTAAGACTATCTGAAAAGTGCTGGAGATTCTTGTAGAGCACAATCTATATCTTTGTCTAGAGAAATACAAATTCCAGAAAGAACATATTAAATACCTGGGTCTAGTTGTGTTGGAAAACAAGATTTCTATAGATCCTATCAAGATTACTGGAGTCTGAGAGTAGTCTATCCTGAAGTCATGAACTGATATCCAGGCCTTTCTGGGGTTTGTTAACTTCTACAGGCATTTTATATAGGACTTTTTGACTATTGCTCGACCTTTTTTCAACCTCACATACTCTAACAAGGCATAGGAATAGAAGAACAAGAAGCAAGCTACTTTTGAAGCCCTCAAGATAGCAGTAACTACCACTTTAGTACTAGTCTTGCTATAAGACTTGGAGCCCTTTTGGATTGAGGTAGATAGCTTAAACTTTGCCACAGGTACTGTCTTATTCCAACAGTCTGTGACAGATGGCAAATAGAGACTGGTAGCATTTTATAGCAAATCCCTATCTCCAGTGGAAAAAAACTATGAGATCTATGACAAGGAAATGCTGGCCATTATCTACACACTAGAAGAGTAGAAGCACTTCCTCAAAGGAACATCCAATCTAGTAGAGATATAGACTAATCACAAAAATCTAGAGTACTTCATGACAGTGAGAAAACTGAATCAGAGGTAGATATACTGGTCTTTCTATCTAGCCTGCTTTGACTTTACACTGTGTCACTACCCAGGACAGTCTATAGGTAAGCTAGATACACTTTCTCAAAGGCCTGACCATGGAAATGAAGCTTTAGACAACAAAAACATTGTCTTGCTATATCCAGAACTCCTAGTGATCCAAGCCCTTGAGGGATTAGAGCTGACCAGGGTCAAACACAGCATCCTGGCCAAAGTCTACAAGGGCAACTACTCCAGAGATCAGAAAGAGCTGGTAGCCAAGGCTGCCCTAGAAGTCCTCTAGCAGAATAGTACACTTCTCAGAGTGAATAAACATCAATGGACTGCTCTATTTTAGAGGAAAGATCTATGTTTTCTAGACTCTAGACTTGTGCAGAAAGATCATTGCTCTGCACCACAACACAAAGATTGCTGAATACCCTAAACAGTAGAAAACATTAGAGCTGGTGTCTTACAACTACTAGTGGTCCCAAATGTCCAGGTACATCAGACAGTATATTAGTACCTGTAACCTGTACCTTTGTATAAAAGCAATATGATATTCTTTAGGTCAGAGAGTTATATCTCCGAAGCAAGATAGGATATGCTCAGCATAAATTTTGTAGTAGAGCTCCCCAAATCTTCTGAATGTAATACTGTTATGACCATAGTCAGCTGTGTGTCAAAGAGAGCCTACTTTATTCTAACACACACAATGGTAACTATGGAAGAGACTACCAGACTATTCCTCTACAATGTATAAAAGCTTTATGGGCTGCTCTAACATATAATTTTGGACCACAGACTCCAGTTTGTGGTACTCTTCATCTGGGAACTCTACAAACTGCTAAAAGTACAGCTAGCTTTCTCCACTACTTGGCATCCACAAACCAACAGATAAACAGAACATGTCAACCAAAAGCTAAATCAGTATCTATAGCTCTTCACCAATGAGAGACAGGACAACTGGTATAACTTGCTGTTCATAGCGGAGTTCTAGCACAACAACTACATGCATTCATCCATCTAGTAGATTCCATTCTTGTTCAACACTGAATAAACTTCTTATATGGGCTTTAAACCCAGGCAATGACCCTCTAGACTGGAAATGGTGAACAAGTTCATAGAACAAATGAAGGTAGCAGTCAAAGAGGCCAAGTCTGCAATCTAGAAGGCACAAGAAGATATAACAAGATACTACAACCAAAGAAAATCTCCAACCCTAGTGTTTCATCCTAGAGACCGAGTATTCCTCAACATATCTGATACCAAGACCACTTGTCCATCTCCAAAATTGTCCTATCATTGCCTTGGACCATTTGTAGTGGAATGCCAAGTAGGACCTCTAGCCTATCGCCTTGAGCTACTACATATAATAAAGAAACTCTGTCCCATATTCAATATAGTAAAACTGTCTGCTGCTCCAGACAATCCCATACTAGAACAAAGATCAGAGCCTCTACTACCACCAATTATCATTGACAGAGAGAAGGAATGGGAGGTAAAGGAAATCCTAAACAGTTGCTAGCATTGGAGGAGATTTTAGTTCTTGGTGAAGTAGAAGGGATAGGAAGCACAACTCTTAGGAAGTGGTCTCCAACATTTTGGTCTCTGACTTTGTGGTGGGGTACTACTACAAATACCCTGTAGTCTCCAGGTACATCTGCTGGATAAACTTTGACACAATTTTCAACTCCAGAGCAATTGCTTCAAGATGCAGCAATCTTAGAGGAGAGGTAAGTGTAAAGGAACTTTACCAATACCACCTCTAGAACACTAGACTGATCTCCTAGAGCAATCTTGTGCCTAATTAAATATTACTATATAATATTTAATTACCTCTAGCTTGACTTAGCAACTCCTGACCCTGACTAGTAGGACCATAGGATTAGGAATAAACAAGCTATAGTAGTATATAGTGTAGAGTATACCTCCAGAAGCCTTATTCTAAACTCTAAGGATTCATGTTTGGATAGTGTTTCTATTGTTACTAACAATGTTCCTGTACCTAGTGATCTTGGTCTCTTTAAGACATATATTAAGTTAATTGATGGTATTAACAATAACAAAGTACTTTTCTTTCATTATAGCAACTTAGTCTGAGACAACTTAATTATACTCCAAGTCTGAGTTGACAAGGAGAACTTAATAGAGTTCCTATTAAATTCTATATACTACTTATATAACTACTACATGGTCTGTACACTACTCTCCTATACTTATTATATGACTTCATCATGTAATATGACACTGTGACATCAGTTGTGTAATACTTTCCTATACTCCTTCCTTGTGTAGTAAGTCCAAATAAGAAAAGAAAGAAAAGAAAAAGAAAAAAAATATAAATAATAACCCAACCATTTTGCCAAGTCATAATACTTATCTGCTGCAATCCAAATTCTATCTCAAGATTATAGGCATCCCATATATCCAACCCAATGGCAATAAACTTACTTATAAGAACATTGTCAACTCAATCAACTACACCAACTTGTTCAAAAACATCTCACTTGTCTCAAAACCCAGAGTTATTAAAGTGTCACCCAAATCAGACATAGCTATTGTTTGGCTAGATATTTGGGATTTGCAGAACAGTTCCAAGGCTAAGCTTCTTATTAACTACTTCTTTAATTTTGGTCATTGCATCACTACTATTAGGGGGCCCAATATAAACTCTAGCATATCTTAGTGTCACAACTGTTGGAAGTGGGGTCACTCTATATTTCCTTGCAGAGCTCATGGCTCTAAATGTCAGAAATGCAGTAGACCTCACAAAATTGAACATCATAGAGATATAGCTTGGTGCTGTAAAGCTAATTTAAAAATTAACCCTCCCAGACCAGAAACAAAAGCAGGCAAACCTCACTCATTCAAATGCAAGGGAGATCACACCATCAACAATAACAAATGCCCATTTTGGAAGAACCAATTTAATTGTGAATGACACAGCAAGAAGTCACAAGAGCTCTAGAAAATCAGGGCTAATTTGATCTACTTAGCTATAAGTAGCAACAAACTATGAATATTTACAACCTACAGATTTTTTCTCAAAATGTCAAGAAGAACAAAATTCTTACTGACATTATTCTAGAGGAACAAAAAAATATATCAGACATTACCCTTATCCAAGAGCTCCCTTGCTATCTTATACACAACCTTTCTAGCAACACCAATTCTAAAGGAGATCTATTATATAGTGCTCCTAAACATTCTGAATGGTTATTCCTTATTTGAAACAGTAGTTCAATCAACAATATCCCCTGCATTATCACTTATATTAACAAACAGGTTTCAAAACTCAAATTTCTGCTCAGGTTAAACATTATCAATCATTGAGATATCAATATCATGTTGTTTCATAACAATCAAAACATCAACTATATTATAAATGTTTATCCAGACAACAATCAGGTAACCTTCTAAATATTATAAGACAATGTCAGAAATATAGGAAACACTGTTACAATGATGGGCAATTTCAACATAAGAGACTATGACTAGGACCTTTCTTTCCCCCATTATTCAATCTATACTGAAAATCTCACCCTTATTGCTGATAGCTTAGATCTTGAGTTATTCCCTCCATGCAATCCAGGCCCTACAAGATACACTAACAATCCTAGAGATATTAACTTAGTTTTAGATCTTATTTTTCTCCTTTTTAACAACTGCAGATTTACCAAGTATTTTCTATTCCCAGACAAGAGAAAGTCATCCAATTATGTTCCTATGGTCATTGAAATCAGCATAAAGGAAGAAGACATTAATATCACTATCCAATTTATCAAAAAGAATAACAAAGCTGAGAAAAAGTTTATTACAGAAATCAAAGAGAATATCAAACTTTTGAATACAGCAACTATTAGCAACAACAGTGAACTCAAGCCCTGGTTAACAATCTAGCACTAATATTTAGGGATGTATGGTCCAAACATGCCAAAACCAGCTGAATCACAAAATATTCTAAAGAATAGTAGAACCAAGAGTGTACTAATAGTCTTGATAACTATTGCACTCATAGCAATTGTGTCAATTGGAAAACCTTCAAAATATCAGTTCAGTTGGCCAAGAAAAAGTTCTTTGACAACAAAATACAAGAAATCACAACCTTAAATAAATGACCATGGAATCTTATGAACTGGGTCAAAAAGAAATTACTGTCTACCACCAAAACCATCAAATATAAAGGGCAACCCTATAATACCCTTGAATCACTATGGAATGCTCTATACAGTTTATACAACTCTGCTAAAAACTGCCAAACTGATGAAAGATTCCTAGATGATATAACACAATGTAATTCTATAGAATGACCTCTATTTTTTTATTAAGAAGTTAAAGATGCAATAGCTAAGTACTTATCTTTCTCCACCTCTGGTTTCAATCATGTCTCCTGAAGACATCTTAAAACCATCATTGCTGATGGCATATACCTTAAAAAAATTGTAGATATAGCTAACACTTGTATACTTCTAGAAGTCTGGCCTAGGTACTTCAAAGAGGCTACTTTGGTCATTATATCCAAGCTTTATAAAGACTTGTATAATACCCCCAAATTGTTCCACCCTATAGTACTTCTCAACACAACAGACAAACTTATCAAAAAGGTCATTAGCAATCACCTTCAATTTTATATGTTGGTAAATAGTTTCTTAGACCTTAATCAACTTGGTAGTATCAGACAATGCTCTACTATTGACATGAGCACCTACCTCACCCATATTATTTGTGTGGGCTAGACTAAACAATATCACACTAGTATTATAGCATTTGATATTATCCAGTTTTTCTCTCTCAATTATTCATTTCTTTCTTTATGTTTTAAGAAAACAAGCTTAAACAACAATATAGTTAAATTCTTTAACAACTACCATTTCAACAGGTCAACAACATATACTTGGAATGGTTTTATTTCTCTATCATTCAATACCAGTGCCAGTGTAGACCAAGGCTCCGCCCTCTCTTCCATTCTATCTACTATTTATATGGCTCTAATCATAAAAACATTCAAAAAAATTTCATAAGAAAAGAGTTATAATCTGTTTTCTGCTTTTCTCTTCTGTAGCTACAATATTATGTCTAAACTTCTTCTTAATACAGGTTTTACTATAGAACATAATAAATCTGAGGTCTTTTACTTTACCAGAGCTCAAAACCCCCCAAACCTCTTCATTAATCTTTTCTCAGTAAGAGAACCTGTTCTTCAACCTAAACCTATCTAGCAATACTTAGGCTTTTTCTTTGACCAAAAACTCAACTTTTATTACTATATATATTATTATGTCATGAAATACCTCTCAACCCTTAATGCCATAAAGCTTCTGGGCAACTCTTTATAGAGTATTCTTTCTCTTCAAAAGTGTTTATTGTATAGAATATATATTCTCTCCATTGCTTTATATGGCTTCCAGCTATGGTTTTTCAAAGAAGCTTCTGTTGTTAAAACTTAGCAAAACTTAAAAAAATGCAAAAAAAACCATATTATAAATCTTAAAAGCATTTTTTACCTCTTCTATAGAAGACATTGAAGCTATTGCTGGCCTTATACTAATATATCTCTACTTACAAAAGCTAAATAGTTGTTATCACCTCTGTTATAAATTGATACCTCAGTCCTATACCATTAACTCGTTACTAGATATGTAATATACCAAGAATTAACCCCCTTATAAATTCTCAACTCAAAATCTCATAGCAAAACAAAAAATAAAACTGAAAAGTTCTATCAAAGATGTCAATGTATGGTTATCAGAAGTCAATAAAAGTTTCTTACCTTTTTATTCTATTTTTTCTCCTGGTTTGAGAGTAGTCAATTATTTTTCTAACAAATTTTTATTTTATCCTTTTGATTCATTAAACAAAAAAGACATTTATAAACATCTAGAAAACCTCAATGAAGTCTTCTGCCAGTTCCAAATATCCCTATACTAAGTCACTATCATAGCAGATGGAGATGTCAAGAAGTCTAATATGACTACTGCTGTTGCTCACATTTGAAAAAACAATACTATTATAAAACAAACAAGAGCTCAAACAATGAATATCATCTTTGTAGAAGCTGAGCTAATGGCTATTCACTCAGGTCTCATTTCCACTATGGAAAAACAAAATGTCCATGAAATTATTGTTATTACAGACTCAATAATAGCGGCAAAAAAGATATTCAAGTCACATATTGGTCCTTTCTAAACTTCTATTATTTTTATAGCAATTGAAGTCAAAGAATTCTTAGTGAGAGATAATTATATACTTCTGGTACTGTTCAAGTAAAGCCAAGTAGTCTAGACACAAGATTATTAATACCCAAGTAAAGGAAGCAAATAATTTCTCTATACTATCTAGCAAAAACTTTTTCTTATTTAGTAGAAAGAAGGAGTACAATGACATCTTAAAGAAGTGACAGAATACCTTTCCAAACAATTGCAAAAGAGATCAACTCTTTCTAGACCTTGAAGACAACAAAAGAAAAGTCCTAAAGCCAATGTATGCTAATGGAGGCTCATGGCTTCCATTTATAAAAAGCTCTAATTCCTTGTATATAAAATTCATTCATATAACCACTGGACATGTTTCCATTGGTGAATACAAACAAAGATTCTTTTCAAATTCTCTATTCAGCTGTCTATGTAGACAGGCTGACATCCAAGATTGTGAACATATTATTATACAGTGTAGTCTTTACAATTAGGCCAAAGAATATCACTATAGGGAGTTTTGTGCACTTCCTGATGTAAAGCCTCATAGTATTCAGCTTTGACAATAGATAATCATTAGGGAGAACAAGGCAAATCTTATTGCAGAAATGCAGAGCATATGCAGTACACATATATCTTATATTCTTTCTCCAAATTTAAATATTCTTTTCCTTTTTTTAAAATTTTTTTCTCTTTTTGTCTGCCTCTTTTATATATATATTTTCACCAGGCTGGTTTTGTTTGGGCCATGAAGTATAATTTTAAATCTATATTAGATTTTTTTACTAATATAATTAATAGAAAGATCCTAAGACCAAGATTATACTATCTTCTTCAATATATCAAAACATAAATAAAGAGGTCTAGAGCTGGCTTTAAAAAATTACTAACCCTCTCAAGTTTATAGACAATATCCTTTCTATCTCTTATCCAACTCTTTATGATATTGCTTATTTAGTTATGAGGAAACTGAAAGCAGACTCTATTATAGAACAATATACCTCTCTTTGGTCCATAGTCTACTTAGGGTTGTTTTCAATTACTAATAGAACCTCCAAAGAGTACAGGGACTATTTTGGGACCACTTCCTGGTATAATTAAGTAGTAACATTTAGATCATATTATTTAGCCATTTTTAACTTGCCTGAACTTAGAGTAATACTTTAGTATAACCCAGGTACTATTATACAGTTCTGTGGGAATCTCTTACTTTATAGTATCAATAAATGGGAGAGTAGAGATAGGTACTGTTATACATTTTTTTTCAGAAAAGATATCTTTGAAAAATTGGAGGTAGAGATACCTGGATGGGCAGTTTCTTTTATATAGTTTTAAATATATATATATTCTATGCCCATAGTAAGGCTAAACAATAAAATATACAATAAAAAGACATTTCATCAGGTTATGGTGTCCCAATAAGAAAGGTAATGTATAATATGGTATCCTAGTAAGGAAACTACATTGATATTAACACTTGTTTGCTATTTATTAGGATACAATACCTCAGCTACCCTCTACTCACTTCAAAAACATACTGGATATCTCCAGATGTATTATTTGTCATCTGGAGATGTACAAGACTTGAACAAGATATGTAATATTTTTTTCAATTTATTTGTTATTTTTCTAATTTTCTTACCTTTGTAGTAAACCAACAGATTATATAGTTGCCCCTTCTCTTTGAACTTATAATAATACTCTAGAAATATGTCAGATATCTCTGAGAAGTATATCAGTCATACCCAAGGTATATAGTAATTTAATTTTATATATTGACTATTTTACTAATTTACTTGTCTTTTGTCATATACTAGAAAATTTGGTATAAATTAATATTTATATTCACATTCTTTATTATTATTTATCTTCTATAGAAGTATCATGTTTCAGACTAAGAGTATTATATTTCAGACTAGCTCTCTTTTACTCTAGTTAGTATATATATGAGGTAGATATATAGTAGTAATCTAGTTCATAGATTAAAGTCCAAAAGTCCTAAAGTTCTAAAGTCTCAAACTATCTTCTCCTATATTCCTATAGTACTCTCTACTATATAACTCCTTATTCCTGAATTTACCTTTTTCTTGAACAATATTCTACTACTCTAAAATCAGCAACTATATATGCAATAGAAGATTGAGGCACAGTGTTATCAATAGACAATAAGTGCTCTTAGTGATTACTCTAGGTGAATGTTCAAGAAAAACTTAATGGAGTTTTTTATTGGATTAGTCTCCTACTTATACTACTTTTACAGTAGCTGTACTACTAATCCATAATCACATTCTTCCAGAATGTTCTGTGGTCACATGACTTTGGTTCCCATACTATCTATATCTTGACCCCATTGTATGTCTTGAGGTTTTTGATCAAGTGTTCAAATACTTGGGAAACTATTCCCTTTTTAGAACTCTCATAACATGGCCCTCCCTTTAAGTTTTCTTATCCCAAGGAATTTTTTCATTGATTCTAGTTCTAGTCCCACCTCTTTTCCCTTTCTCTTTCATATCTCTTTTTTCCCCAGCCATATAACAATTTTGCTGTGAACTCCTTTGGTAATTCTTGACTAAATTCCTTCTCTTCTTCTCCTAGCTTCTGTTACCTTAGTTCTCTGTACTTCCTCTCAAACTCATCTACCAACTCTTTTATGTTTTCCAAGTTTTCCCTATTTTCCCAAGTATCCTCTTTTATCATATATCCCTTTTACCTTACCAGAAACTTTTTCTTTCCTCTAATCACTCTTTTGTTTAAGATTTCCTCTACTTCAAATTCCTCCTGTCCTTTGATAATAAGCAGTTTTGGTGGTATCTTCTTCTGTTCCTCTACTTATAGTTTATAGAGCTATACTCTACTTACGTTAACTACAGGATATATTTTAATAGACTTAGATAGTTCTAATTCTATTGCGTTACTAGAGACGATTCCCTTGACTTTGTAGGAGCCCATAAAATACTCTGTTAACTTTTCTGATCTTCTTCCTTTTATCTGCTATTTTAAGTCCTTCATACTTAGCAGTACTAAGTCCTCTATCATGTATTTTTCTCCCTCCTTTCACTTTCTGTTTGCAAACTTCTTCATTTCCTCCTGTGCTTTTCCTAGCACTACTTTTGCTTCCTCCTGGATTTTCTTTATTCTTTCTATGAATTTTTCTGCTGCTTTATACTTCTTTTTTTTTCTCCTCTCAAATCCCATTCTTGGATCTTGACCATAGTTTACTTTGAATGGCAATATTTTTGTTACCATATGTATTTTGTTATTGTACATGAACTCTACCATTTCTAACCAATCTGGCCACTGTTCTTGTTTATGGTTGATGAAGACCCTCAGGTATTGTTCTAACTCCTGGTTTATCCTTTCCATTTGCTTATCTGTTTGAGGGTGATAGGCTGTCAAGAGTTTTATCTGGATTCCCAGCAAGTTATTCAGCTCTCTCATCATTTCTGCTACAAACTATACTCCCCTATCTGATATGATGCTTTCTGGAAGCCTATGCAACTTCCATACGTGATCTCAAAACAATTTTACAAGTTCTTCTACCAACGTTTTCTCTGTTATTACTATGAAATGTGCCATTTTACTGAAACAGTTGTATACTACTAAAATAGCATCATATCTCTGGGCTAATGGCAGTTTGGTGATGAAATCTGCTGAGATATAGCTCTATGGTTTTTCTGGGATTGCATTGGGCATTAGCTTTCCTGCTGGTGCTTCATTTCAATTTTTGTATTTTTGACAAGCATCGCATCCATCTATATATCTTCCCATCTCCCTTGTTACTTCTGGCAACCAATTCTGTCATCTTCCATCTCCTTCCATACCCTTCTACTGGGGTGTTGTAGTATAATTGTATTACTTCCTCTCTAAGTTCTCCTTCTGGTATGTATATTTTTCCCTTCTTCATTACTATTCTGTCCTCTATTTCCTATTCTTCATCTTTTAATGTCTTTATCCCTGCCTTCTTCATCTCTTCTACTGCTTTTACTACCTTTTTATCCCTTTCCTGTGTTCTTTTGATTCTTTCTTTTAAGTTTCCTTCCTCTATTATTGTTTCTGCTCTCCTAATCTATTCTGGCTTTATTAACTTCTGGTTCTCATTATCCTTTTCTACTCCCTCCTGCCAGTTTGGTTTCCTACTTAATTCATCTGCCTTTCCCATGCTCTTTCCTATAACATATTTTAATGTAAAATTAAATCATAATAGGTATAGGGTCCATCTTGCTTGTCTCTAGTTTAATTTTTGGCTCATCATAAAATACTGGAGATTCTTATGATCTGTCCAGATTTCAAATTTGAGTTTTTCTCCTTCCAAATAGTGCCTCCATGCTTTTAGACATCTAATAACCACTAGTATCTCTTTATTATGAATTTTGTAGTTTCACTCTATAGCGTTTAGTGATTTAGAGATAAAGGCCACTGGTTTCTACTTTCCATCCTCATACTTTGTTGACAATACTCCCCCTATTGTGTAGTCTGAGGCATCCACTTCCACTCTTATCTCCCTATCAATTTCTGGGATAGCTAGGATAGATTCTGTGGTAAATACCATTTTAAGTCTCTCAAATGCTTCTTCCTGTTTCTTCTCCTACTTCTATTTCTGCTCCTTCCTAACCAGCACATATAGCGGTGTTGCTATTCTAGCAAAGTCTTTTATGAACCTTCTATAGTAGTTGGCGAAATCCAGGAACTTTTGAACTTCTTTGATATTTCTAGATACTAGCCAGTTTAGGACTCCCTCTATCTTTTCTCTCTGTATCTCTACTCCCTTTGGTCTGATTACTACTTCCAAGAATTCCACTTGCACTTTTCTGGCTTTACAAACAGGTCGTTCTCTTCTAGTCTTTTTAGCATCTCCTCCACCAGTTTATCGTACCTCTCCTCTATATCTGTAGCTACTAAGATGTCATCAACAAATATTGCTGTATCTTCTTGGTTTATAAGATTACAGAACAGATCATTTATTATTGTTTGGAAGGCAGCAGAAGAGTTTGTTAACCCAAAATACATGACTGTAGGTTTATAGGCTCCAATATATATTGTAAACACTGCCTTCCATTCATCTCTCTCTTTAATCCTAATATTATTGTATTCCCACCTCAGGTCCAGCTTTGTGAATACCTTCCTCTTTCTTATTCCATCCAGTATGTCTACAATGAGGGGTAAAGGATACCTATTCTTTATCATCCACTGATTTATGTGTCAATAGTCCTGCACCATTCTCTATGTACCATCCTTTTTTGCTACAAAGTGTACTGGTGATGTTTGGGATGACTTGGAAGGTCAGATGTATCCTTTTCTCAACTGATCTTCCACAAATGTCTGTACTTTCTCCCTTTCCTCCCTTGACAATGAGTACACCTTTTCCTTTTTTGGTACAAACCTCTCTTTTAATTCTATGGCATGGTCCCAGGTCTTTTGCACTAGCATTCTCTTTGATTTCTTTTTTCCAAACACCCTCTTCCACTTCCAAAACCTTTTAGATACCAATTTTTTTAATGTTTCTTCATTCTTATTCCTTTTCACCTTCTTTACTTCCTTCTCCTTCTCTCTTTGCTTTTTCCTTTTACATATAGGTGGACAACATGTCATTTTTACTTTCCCTTTTTCCCAATCTATCTCTGGATTATGGACTACTAGCTATGGCATTCCCAGTATCACCTCTGTTTTCCCTAAATTATATATATCTATTCTTGCCCTCTCCACATGTCCTTTAAAGAACATATTGCACTCTATCTGGTGTGCCATGGCTCCCCCTACATTTACTGTTCCATCCACATTTCTAACTAACAGGGGTTGTTTTAGCTTCTCTATTTTAAATCTCTTTTCTTGGACAAAGGTCGTATTTATGAATAGACCTGTTGCTCTGCTATCTAGCAGTGCCCTTACTACTATCCCTTCATAGTTCTCCAGCTTCTCTAGCCTCATCTTCATCCAGACTTTTCTTAGTAGCTGTAGAGTATATCATACATCTCTTACTCTCTCAGTTGTATTGGTGCAATTGAATTTATTTTCCAGCTTTTCTGGGTGCAATATACTATATAGGTTATTGGAGGCTAGCCAAGAGCTCACTGTCCTCTATTTTCTTTTGTCAACTCCTGTGGCATTTCCACTACCCTTCCTTTATGTCTTTCTCAACAATTTTTGGCTATATGGCCCCACTTCCCATATACATAGCATATCCTGTCCCCTTCTCCTCCTCTATCTATATCCATTGTATTTGGGTCTCTCCTTGGACCCATTTGAGTTTCCCCTTTATTAAACATAATTTTTTTCTCCTCCTCTTCTATACCCTCCTCCTGTTCTCTATGTTATTTGTCCCCCTCTTCCCCCATATGATCCTCTCCCTTTAGACTGCGTATCTTCCCCTGGACACACTGCATTTCTCCCCAATATTCTCTCTTCCATTCTGCTTTATCTCTGATTTCTATCCAGCCTCACTGCTTTTTCTTGCCACTCTCCAATAGTGGTCAGTGGCTCTTCTGCTTCTGCTAACTTCCTCCTAATATTCCTATTCAATCCTTTTTTAAATTCTTTGATGAGGGGTCTTCCCTTATAGCCGCTCTCCCTGGCAACCTTTTTGAATTCCTGCATATACTCATCGCAGGTTCTCCTTCCTTGCTTGATTGTTCTATTTTCCTCTCTTCCTCTGATGTTTCCCCAAAGTTATTTCTTATTTTTGTGAACAGCTGCTCTGTCGATTCCACTTCTGACTCTCTCTTAGCCAGCTCATCTAACAAGTTATCCTTCCATACCATATGATAATACCCAGGCCACCTGGGTTGCTGCTACCTCTTTTATTATCTTCATTCTAATGTATAGACGAGCCATGTTAACAAATGCGCTCACCTCCTCTATCTTCCTACTGAAAACTTGAGGTCTTACTATCTCTACTCTACTCCTCTATTGCTGAAAGAGCATGGTATTAACCTACTGCTGCAGGGTTGCAATTATGGCAAGGAGTTGCTTCTCTCTGGTTTGATGGGGGCAGGTGCCAAAAGGTGTTTCCTCTGTTGCTGTTATTGTTGGCAAGATATATGCAATAGCAATAGCAATGATTCCTCATAGGAGGATGAACGATCTTCTTTGTCTGTACTTATAACTAACTACTGACTAAGAAGGGTGAAACAGTACTATCTCTAAAAAGGGAATCCCTAAGCTAGACAGGCCTTTAAGAGGTTGCTGTTGTTCCCCTGCATAGACCAGTCACAATGGATCAGTAGTACAAAGCTGATAGTAAAAAACTAGTTACGAGCCCACTCAATATAGAGGTCAGGTCTCAGACAGGAATACGAGCTTTGTCCAGGCCATCTACCCACTGTCCCTAACTAACAGTAAAGTCCTCTTTACAGCTAGAGCCTGCTATCCAAGATGCTTTCAAGCACTATGCTCATTAGTGAGAATGATAAGAGAGTAAGTAGAAATAAGGATGTTGAGGCTGCGAGGTACAGGGTCAACAGTGGGGATTGAGTTCTTATGTTATTGATAGACAGTGAGTACTCTTAGTGATCACCCTAGGTAAATGTTCAAGAAGAACTCGATAGAGTTTTTCATTAGATTGGTCTTCTACTTATACTACTTTTACAGTGGCTGTACTACTAATCTACAATTACATGTCCTTTCAGAATGTTCTATGGTCACTTGACCTTGTCATATGACTTTGGTTCCCATACTATCTATATCTTGACCCTATTGTACATCTTGAGATTTTTGATTAAGTATTTGAATGCTTGGGAAACTATTCCCTTTTTAGGGCTCTTATAATATACAGTGTACAAGCTAAGGCCAAGGTCATTCCACTCCTGTATCATCATTGCATTCTCTCTAGACCAGCTGTAAAACCACAAGACTAGAGAACAATATATATTATCTCATCCAGTAGCATATTCTACTTTCCAACTCCACTTATTGCACTATTTTCCAGAGCCTAGAGTATGCACTTATAGTATATTCATAGTAATTCACAGCATATTATAGTTTTCCCACACTACTATCCCTTTCCTACTTGACATTTTTACAGAAAGACAATATACTGTCTCATATCTTTACTCTTTATACATACTCTAGACACCTTAGAGATGTACCATACATCTCTTAAAAGTGTATTTGGCATGCCCAAGATACATAGTAATTTAATTCAATATATTGAGTATTTTACTGACTTACTTGCTTTTGTAGAAAGACAATACACCATCTTGTATCTCTACTCTTCATACTTTCCCTAGACATTCCAGAGATGTTTCAGATATTCTCTGGATGTGTTTTTTATTTAAATATATCTACCATTTTCTTACTTTTTTACCTTTATAGATAAATAGATAACACATTATATATTCTCTCCTTTCTTTTTACTTATACTGGACACTCCAGGGATAGGCAAGCCACTGCCTGGAGATGTACCTACCATATCCCAAATGCATAACACTTTGCTTTAATTTATTTGTTATTTCTTTGATTTTCTTGCCTTTGTAGGAAATTAACAAGTCATCTACTTTTTCTTTACTTTGTAGCCTTGTTCTTTAATTTAGACATCTCATGGGCACTCTTAAGGCATACTGGTGGTGTTTTTGAAGTATTTCTATTGTTCTTGACATCAGTAATAATTTCTCTCAAGTTTTATTTAATTTTATGCTTATTTTCTATTTTGCTGACTTTTTATCTTCAGAAGTAGAGAAATCAGTAACTTTATGTTATCTGTGTATAATAATATTTTCCCAAATATACTTTCTTTCAAAGCCAATGTCATTCTGATAAAAAATGGTTTTTGTTGCTTTTTCTTCTATCATTCCATTCATAACTATATTTTTTTTGTTTTACAAAAGAAATTAATTATGATTTATAGTAGTATTATTTGATGGGCTCTACTTTTATCTTTCCACAAAAATTCACTTGTTTGACTCACATAAACAAATAGACTGTTATTTATGGTTATTAATATTTTTTTCTACTTGCAACTTCTGATTTTCTTTTAGGAAAAAGAATAGCTTATTATTGGAACTTGTATAGTTGTCCCAGTGGTATTTCCAAATTCTGAGTATATCTCAAAGACTGAACTTGTAATATAGACAAACAAACAGTAATTTCAGTATATTGGTGAGATTCCTAACATATTTCTTGAACTATACATATGTCACCAATTTATAAAAATGATACTCTATTAATACTCTACCACTTTTCTACTGCTTTTTCTACTGCACCTCTACTACATGTGGTACTGCACTGTATTTTGTCACATAATGTCATATCATATCACATATTCTTGCACAGTATTAATTTTAATAACAGTATTATACAACTAGAATTCTTGAGTAAAGATTAATTTTTGAGTTATAGAAATCTTAAGCTCTATTATTGTATTGTCTTAGGTCAAAATTATATATTTATTTAGATTTCTCTACATTTTCATAGTATGTTTCCTAATAGAATACAATCAGTTATTGTACTACAATTTTACTAGATATATTTTCAAGTATAAAAGAAAATAATCTAGATAAAATTTATATAAAAATATATAGACTTATCTATATTTAACAACTGCTTTAACTTGTCACTCTCACTCATACCCAATTTGTTCTTATTTCTATGTCAATATATGTATCTATTCTCTTTCTAAATATCTCAATGACCTCAGAGTAACCCTTGATATAGCATATAGTAACTACAATACACAGTAGAGTAAAAGATAATGTAAATTATTAATGATATTATTGCAATATGACATGTTTGTGATAGAATGCAGTAAGTATAGTAGAGGATGTGGTAATTTCTCTATGCTCCAATGGTACTATCTAACAGAGACAATGGTAATAGGTTAATTTCTTAAGTAGCTAGATTGTAGACTAAAGCAAAAACCAAATCTATGAATGAAACTGATAAACCAAAATCCACCAATGCCTTTGCTGATCTCAAAAATAACTTGGAGTAGATCTCTAGGTACAGGCCCTTTGGCTTAGGTAATGAGATAGCATAAAAAATAATATATAGCTTCCTGTAAGGTTCTAGATAGTTAGCTTCTTAAAAGACAAGGATACTGCCAGTTCTTTTTTTGTAGACTCTAATGAAGAACTCATAGAGATGATAAATGCAGTATACCTTTCTAGAGGAATTTGTTATCTGGTGATCTATTCAGGGCAAAGTTTAACTAGATATCTCAAGTTACTATAGTACAGGCACAATCCAAGATCCATTTTACATTGACACTCTGCTACTATGAGTTTGCCATCAGGGTCTAAAATTTGTAACAGGTTATGAAGCTAACTTGTTTCTAAGAAAGAAAAAGATATTCAGGTACAGTCAAGAGAATTAGAGGTAGGGGATAGTATTCTGTTTGGGACACTACTAGTTGACAAAGCTTTAAACTTTGGGCTCTTTGGAGAATGACCCTGGGTACTTTTTGCAACTCAGTATCTCTGTCTATTATTATCGACTCTCCTTTAATAGTTACTGTTAATTTTCAGCACTGCTCTTTTTAGACCTTCAAAGATAAATATATCTTTTTTGCTAAAGTACAGCTCTTTACTAATCCTCTCTAGTATTATATCCTTGACTATCTTCTATAAAGAATGGTCCCTCTATCTAATTCTATTCTGATATTTTGCAAATTGTATGAGATAAGTTATGGCCTTTTTATCATGTAGAAACAGGATTGCTATAATGGTGTTTTTATTGTTATTCTCTGGAGTATCAGATCCAAAAATGTTTGACAACTTTTGAATGAAAACAGACCAATTCTCAAGAAAATCAAAATCTTGGAGGGGATCTAGCTTGTTGATAAAAGGTTCAAAGTAGTCCAATGCTATTCTCCTCAGGTATGAAATGGCAAAAAATTCTTCTCTGTGTCTTTGATAAACTATCCTTTGTAAGCTCTAAGATAAATCTGATACTGAAATATAAAGGCTCAAAGATTGTTAGCATTGCCTCCACTAAAGGTATCTGGTTCCCTGATTCCTCTAAGCTTCTTTTGAGTATATGGTATAGACTGTATTACAAACTTCATTTGGACCATAACTCCAGAAATACTTGACTAATTTTAACAATCTCAATAGCCACCAAAATCTCTTGAGGAGATCTTCCAAAAGGTACCAAAAGTGTCTCAAAGCAATCAGTATTCACTGAATTATTAGCAGATCAGTTGGCAATTACCAAATCACTACACACTAAATTACTAATATCT
>Ga0154002_1000081_pt1 | contig 21414 bp, 15 predicted proteins | sample TSNY086MetaG_FD_102276 | JGI IMG/M metagenome (GOLD analysis project Ga0154002, IMG submission 102276) | Attine ant fungus gardens microbial communities from New York, USA - TSNY086 MetaG | ecosystem: Host-associated > Fungi > Mycelium > Unclassified | place: USA: New York, Robert Cushman Murphy... | reverse complement strand
GATAATCCCCGATCCTTAGGGTCTGCATAGTTCATCCTTTTCCCATCAATCTGCAATTCGCCAGAAGTAATATCTTCCAGCCCGGCAATCATTCGCAAAGTCGTCGATTTTCCACAACCAGAGGGACCAACAAAAATAATGAATTCACCATCCTGAATTTCCATATTAAAATCCTTCACTGCGTGAAAACCATTTTTATACAACTTATTAATTTCGGATAATAACACCTTTGCCATAACTTCCTGCTCCTTGCTCTTTTTGCACTTACGCACTCACTTTCACTATTATAATGACTCTTTGTAAAAAGGAACTTAACTGCTCTGTTAATTTTGGGTTAAAGTATTGTTCCCTGACAATCTGCACGGCGGGATAAATACGGCACAAAAAAAACAGGCGGAAACTACAAAGTCTCCGCCCGTTCCCGAATATTCTTTTTAAAATTAATCACATCATGCTGATATTCCGTATTCATGAACTCCGATGTAATTATAAAATCCGCCGTCGCTTTATTCACCGCCATCGGGATATCGTATACCTGTGCGATCCGCATCAGCGCCTTGACATCCGGATCATGGGGCTGAGCCGTCAGCGGGTCGGAAAAGAATACTAAAAAATCAATCACACCTTCGACAACCTTGGCACCAATCTGCTGATCGCCGCCCAGTGGTCCGCTGTTATATCCTTTTACCGTAAGTCCGGCCTGATCAGTTATCATCCGGGCAGTCGTTCCGGTGCCGTATAAATTATGATGCTTTAAAATAGCGTAATGCTCTTTACACCAGTCAATTAACTTCGGTTTCTCATTATCATGAGCGATCAGTGCGATATCTTTCTTCTGACCGATTGTAAATGTAATATATTCACTTGCCATAATCAACCATTCCTCCTTTCTTCTCATTTAATCTATCACAGCATACCTTCCATCAAAGCCCAGATTTCCTCCCGGCCCTGCTTGGTCTCGGCCGAAAACGGAATCAAGATATCTGACTGTTCCATCCCCAGGCCTTCCCGCACCTGCTTCACATGCCGGGCAACCTGACTGCGTTTCAGCTTATCCAGCTTCGTTGCGATGATCATCGGCCGATAGCCATTGGCGACGATCCAGTCATACATGATCTTATCATTTTCTGACGGTTCATGGCGGATGTCAATCAACAGAAAGACCCCCTGCAACACCTGGGAGTTCTGCAGATAGCGTTCGATCATCTTGCCCCATTTGGCTTTTACTTCCACCGCTACCTTGGCATATCCATATCCCGGTAAATCCACAAGATACAATTCATCATTGGTATTATAAAAATTAATGGTTTGGGTTTTCCCCGGCTGGCCGGAAGTTCTGGCCAGCGACTTCCGGTTCATCAGCGCATTGATCAGGGAAGATTTGCCCACATTGGATTTGCCGGAAAAGGCAAACTCCGGCAATGTGTTCTCCGGCAGCTTGCTGGTAATCCCGCATACAGTTTCCAATTCAACTTTTCTAATTATCATCGCATTCTCTTTTCTCACCTGACTCTTCGTTGACTTCTAGACCAGTGCTTCCTGTAATACATCCTCCATGGTTTTTACATAAACGATGCGAAGCCCTTTGGTAATCTCCTTTGACAGTTCCGCAATATCCGGACGGTTCTTGTCTGGCACCAGCACAGTCTCGATATGAGCCATCTTGGCCGCCAGGATCTTTTCTTTCAGGCCGCCGATCAGCAGAACCCGCCCCCGCAGAGTGATCTCTCCGGTCATCGCCACTTTCGCCGACACCTTCCGGCCGGTAACCGCCGACAACATCGCCGTCGCCATCGTAATACCGGCCGACGGACCGTCTTTGGGCACTGCACCTTCGGGAATGTGAATATGGATATCGTGCTTTTCGAAGTAATTGTCCTTCACCTGATAGTCCGGACCAATGGAACGGACATAGGTAAGAGCCGCCTGGGCAGATTCTTTCATGACATCGCCCATTTGACCGGTTAACCTAAGATCGCCCTTGCCCGGCATCACGTTTACTTCGATCTGCAGAGTATCGCCGCCCACACTGGTCCAGGCCAGGCCGCGAACAATGCCCACTTCATCTTCCTCATTGGCATCCTCAAAGGAAATCTTCTCCTTACCCAGATATTTTTCCAGATTGGTTTCCGTTACCCGAATGCTTTGTTTTTTGTTCTCCAGAAATTCTCTGGCGGCCTTCCGGCAAATGTCACCGATGCGGCGTTCCAGGTTACGAACTCCGGCTTCTCTGGTATAATTGTGAATGATTTTCTTTAATGCTTTATCAGAAATCAGCAGCTGATTCGGGCTTAACCCGTTTCGTTCCTGTTGCTTGCTGACCAGATAATTTCTGGCAATGTGGTATTTTTCATTCTCCGTATAGCTGTTTACCTCGATGATCTCCATCCGGTCAATCAGCGGTCCGGGAATGGTCTGCGTCGTATTGGCGGTGGCAATAAACAAGACATTGGATAAATCAATGGGGACTTCAACGTAGTGGTCACGGAACTTGACATTCTGTTCACTGTCCAGCACCTCCAATAACGCCGAAGAGGTATCGCCTTTATAATCACTGCTGACCTTATCGATTTCATCCAGCAGCATCAGCGGATTAGCAACGGCAGCCTGGCGCAGTCCTTCGACCAGACGGCCCGGCATGGCTCCAACATAGGTTTTACGATGTCCGCGAATCTCCGCTTCATCTCTGACTCCGCCCAGACTGATCCGGATATATTTCTTATCCAATGCCCGCGCTACCGAACGGGCAATGGATGTCTTACCGGTTCCAGGCGGCCCCACCAAACACAGGATCGGACTGCTGCCTTTCCTGGTCAATGTACGGACAGCCAGATATTCCAGTACCCGCTCCTTCACCTTCTCCAGACCATAATGGTCTTCCTCCAGAATTTCCTCCGCACGTTTTAGATTGCTGTTATCTTTCGACACCTTATTCCAGGGCAGGTCTAACAGGGTTTCTATGTAGGTCCTGATGACATTTGCTTCCTGACTTCCGCCGGGCATGCTTTTAAAACGGGAAATTTCCTTCTGCAGTTTCTCCTTTACCTCCTGATTGGCTTTCAGGTTCTTAAGCTGCTTTTCATATTCGTCAGCATCGGAAATGGGATTATCTTCGCCCAGTTCTTCCCGAATAATCTTCATCTGCTCCCGCAGGATATACTCCTTCTGGTTTTTATCAATGGTTTGCTTTACTTTTTCCTGGAATTCCCGGCGAATCCGGGAAATCTCAATCTCATTTACCAGGCTGCGAACCATGGCTTCATAACGTCCGGCACAGTCTCTGGCATTTAAGTATTCCTGACGCACCTCATAATCCCAGGACAGCTGTACCGCCATCTGCAGCATCAGGTCTTCAATATCGCTTTCCAGAATCATATACGGAAGAGCTTCCTTCGCAAACTTGGGATGCTGCTTTCCATAGTCCTCCAATTTTTCTCTTAAAACCCGGATCATCGCTTCCGTCGTAACATAATCCAGGTCGTCCTGATTGTCTTTCACCAGTTCAATCTCGCCAATCAGCATCGGATCCTCTGAATCCAGCATCAGCAGCTCCGCCCGTGCCTGACCTTCTACCATCACTCTGACTACACCACCCGGCATCTTTACCAGCTGTTTGACATAAGCCACGGTGCCAAACTGGTACAACTGCTCCAGGGTGGGATTCATCTCTTCCGTATTCTTCTGGGTTACGACACAAACTCTCTGGTCTCCCACCATTGCCTTTTCTACCGCAGCAATGGATTTGGGACGGCTGATATCAAAGCTCACCGTCATTTTCGGAAGTACGGTCAGGCCACGCAGGGCAATCACCGGTATGGTAAAGATTGTACTATCCATCCTCTTCTCCTCCTGTTTATCCAATGTAAAATGGGAGCAGTCTGCTCCCATTTTAAAACAAATCAGGCGATCTCGCCAGTTTTATCTTTCTTTAATCTTTGGGAGAGTGTTTTACGCGGCACAGCCGTATCCCGATAAACCAGCTCCGGCTCCCCTGTCCTGTCTACGACAGACCTGGTAATCGTACAGATGCCAATACTGCTGTCGGAAGGAACCTCATACATCAGTTCCATCATCACGGATTCCAGAATGGAACGCAGTCCCCTGGCGCCGGTCTTACGCTCAACCGCAAGTTTTGCTATCTCTTCCAATGCATCCTCGGTAAATTCCAGCTTGACATCGTCCAGCTCAAATAATTTCTGATACTGCTTGATCAGCGCATTCTTCGGCTCTTTCAAAATCTGGATCAAGGCCTTCTCATCCAGCAGGTCCAATGACACGGTTGCCGGCACACGGCCGATAAACTCGGGAATCAGACCAAACTTAACCAGATCCTGGGGCAGAACCTGCCGCAGCAGCTCATCAATATCCGACTTATTCTTATCTATCACCTCGGCATTGAAGCCGATGGAACCGGCACTGAGACGGGCCTCAATAATCTTCTCCAGACCGTCAAAGGCACCACCACAGATAAACAGGATATTCGTGGTATCAATCTGCAAAAGTTCCTGATGGGGATGCTTTCTGCCTCCCTGGGGCGGCACACTGGCCACCGTTCCCTCCAGAATCTTCAGCAGCGCCTGCTGAACGCCCTCACCGGAGACATCACGGGTAATCGAGACATTTTCAGACTTTTTGGTAACTTTATCAATCTCATCGATGTAGATAATACCGTACTCTGCTTTGGCGATATCATAATCGGCCGCCTGAATCAGCTTAAGCAGGATATTCTCCACATCTTCACCAACATAACCGGCCTCGGTCAACGCCGTGGCATCGGCAATGGCGAAGGGAACATTCAAAACCTTTGCCAACGTCTGCGCCAGATAAGTCTTACCGGAACCGGTCGGACCCAGGAGCAGAATATTGCTCTTTTGTACATCAATATCCAGCTTGTGCTGGGAAGTTACTCGCTTGTAATGGTTATATACCGCTACGGACAACACTTTTTTAGCCATGTCCTGCCCGATTACGTAATCGTCCAGAAACGACTTGATTTCTTTTGGTTTCAACAAATTGATGGCATCCAAATTAAAGCCGCTTTCTTCATGATTATTATCAAATTCTTCCTCCAGTATTTCCGCACACAGGTCGATACACTCATCGCAAATAAAAACATTGTTGGAACCTGCAATCAGCTTACGTACCTGATCCTGAGACTTACCACAAAAGGAACATCTGACTCTATCCTCTGATCTGCCTGGCATATTATACTACCTTTCCTTTCTTTCCTGTCTGTTTTTGCCTGACAGGCGGCATTAGTGACTGGCAATCACCTGATCAACCACTCCATAAGCCTTTGCTTCTTCCGCCGTCATATAGTAATCACGCTCGGTATCGCGGCAAACCACTTCATATGGCTGACCGGTATTGGCCGCCAGAATTTCATTCAATTTCTGCCTGGTCCGCAGGATCTTCTCGGCCACAATCTGAATCTCTGTCGCCTGTCCCTGCGCCCCGCCTGATGGCTGATGAATCATCACCTCGGCATTGGGAAGGGCAAAACGCTTGCCTTTGGCTCCGCCGGCCAGCAAAAATGCACCCATGCTGGCAGCCATGCCAATACATACCGTCGATACATCACATTTAATATAGTTCATCGTATCATAAACGGCCATACCGGCAGATACTGACCCGCCGGGGCTGTTGATATATAAGTTAATATCCTTGCCCGGGTCTTCCGACTCCAGAAATAACAGCTGGGCCACAATCAGGCTGGCCGATACATCTGTCACTTCTTCACCAAGGAAAATGATTCTCTCTTTTAATAAGCGGGAGTAAATATCATAAGAACGTTCGCCCCTGCTGGTTGACTCAACTACATAAGGTATTAAAGGCATAATTAACCTCCTTGTTTTCTTTCTATAATTTGAGGGCTCTGCATAAGCATGGATTCCTGGCCGATGCCGGGAACCCATGCATCAAATTCGTCTTACCTGATTATACCAGTTTCGCTTCAGCCACCAGGAAGTCCACGGCCTCCTGTACTGTCAGATCTTCTTTCATCTGCTTTAAGCCATTCTCACCCATCATTTCTCTGATCTTGTCTGCTTCCATCTTATACGCTTCTGCCATTCTGGCAACCTCTGCTTCGACGGCTTCGTCATCAACCGTAATGTTCTCGACCGCAACAACTGCCTCTAATGTCAGGCGGGTGCGGATTGTCTGCTCTGCCTGCGGCTTCATCTGATCCATCAGCTGCTCCACCGTGGTATTGGTGAGCTGCAGGTACTGATCCAGGGAAATCCCCTGCTGCTGCATTCTGCGGGCCTGATCCTCAACCATGCTGCGGGCCTGAACCACAATCATCGGCTCCGGAATATCCATGGCGGCATTCTCCACTACCTTCTCGATGACATTGTTCTCGTTCTCGGCAGTGGCCTGTTTCTGCTTTGTCTCTGAAAGTTTTGCCTTAATATCAGCTTTATATTCATCCAATGTTTCAAACTCAGAAACCTCACCGGCAAATTCGTCATCTAATTCCGGCATTTCTTTTATCTTGATTTCTTTTACCGTTACCTTGAACAAAGCTGGCTTGCCGGCCAGTTCTGCGGCATGATATTCAGCCGGGAAGGTAACATTGATTTCTGTTTCTTCGCCAATCTTCTTGCCAATCAGCTGCTCTTCAAATGTATCAACAAAGGAATGGGTACCGATGGTCAGCGAATAATCTTCTGCTTTACCGCCCTCAAAAGGAGCGCCTTCAACAAAACCTTCAAAATCAATCACGGTCTGGTCGCCATCCTGCACGGCACGGTCTTCAACTACGATCAGACGGGAGTTCTTCTCCTGAACCTTCTTTAATTCAGCCTCAATATCAGCATCGGTAACCTCCGGCCTGGCCCTCTCCACTTCGATACCTTTGTACTCGCCCAGAGTTACTTCCGGTTTTATCGCTACCACTGCAGTGTAAATGAATGGCTTGCTCTTCTCAATCTGCTCAACATCAATCTCCGGCCTGGATACGATGTCCAGTCCACTCTCGTCCAGCATCTGTGCGTAGGTATCATCGATAATGGCATTGGCAGCATCTTCGTACAATACGCTGGCGCCATACATCTTCTCAATCATTGCCTGTGGTGCTTTTCCTTGACGGAATCCAGGTATATTGAATTTTTTCTTGTTTTTGTTATAAGAAGTTTTAAGAGCTGCTTCAAACTGCTCTGCCGATACTTCAACGGTTAATTTCGCCATGTTCTTTTCTAACTTTTCTACTTGTAAACTCATTTTATGGGGTCCTCCTTACATCTGTGTATGGCTTCTTGGCAGGACGCCATACTTCAATTTGTCATTATAGCACAGTATTTTCACAATTACCAGACTTATTTTTTTGATAACTCTTTGATTTTTTCCACAACTGCCGGATCAAGTGACGAAACTTCCAGTTCCGGACGGGCAATATAATGCCCCTGGAACAAATCTACCCCCATCTCCATTAAGGCTGACAGTTCCGCCTCCCGTTCCACTCCTTCGGCCAAAACAAGAATATTCTGGCTGTGACAAAAGCCAATCAGATTATCAACCATCTGCCGCTGGACAAAATCTTGATCCACATCTCTGACCAGTTCCATATCCAGCTTGACAATATGCGGCTTCAACTTTAATAACACACCTTCACTGTTATAACCGGAACCAAAATCATCAAGGGCAATCATTCCCTGCCACCGCTCAATGGTGCTTACCTTCCGGTTCATTCCCTGGGACTCCAGCGGCTCGGTCTCAGTCATCTCCAGGACGACCCGGTTTAAGCAAGCCGGATACTGCTGTTCCAGATTGTGGATCATGGTTAAGCTTAAGGCCGTATTGGCAATGGAATTAATGAAGAAGCGGGAACCCGGCACCAGTTTGCGCTGTTCTGCCAGCTCGGCAAAGCGGGCCATGGCGCCATCCCAGGTCAGTTCCTCGATCTGGCTTAATTTGGCCTGGGTTCGGGCCAGCTTCAGCAAATCCTGAATATTATTCAGCTGTTTCATCTGCGGCCGCATCAGCGCCTCATAGCCATAAATGCTGCCATTCCGGTCAACAATCGGCTGCAGGGCAAATTTTACCCGTTTCTCCTCCAGCAGCAGATTCAGCTCTTCTTTACCGGACAGCAGGTAAGAATTCTCCTCATAAGATTTTAAATCAAATTCCCGTACTACTCCTTTCACATTATGCTTTGCCATATACATTGCAAAATCGGCATAACGCAGCAAAGTATCGAAATCAGTCGAATGCTCCGGATACCATGCCACTCCGGCCGAAGCCCGCAGCGGCAGCTGATAATTTCCGGGAACCGCCAGCGTATGCTGTTTCATTTCATCCGCAAATTGATAAATTCGGTCCAAAAGCTCCGCTTTGCTGCCACCACAGAGCACCGCCGCAAATTCGTCGCCGGAATGGCGCTCCACCACCGCTCCGGTTGCTTCCAGCCGCCTTAAGTAATCGGCAAACAGACGGATATAGCGGTCACCGTCTTCATGGCCATAGGTGTCATTGACATATTTCAGATTATCCAGATCCCACATCACAAAGGCCATCGTCTCATGGGACCGTTCCGTCAGCATCTTACCGACCGCCTCCCGGAATGCCCGCCGGTTAAAAAGATCGGTCAGGATATCATAATTCCGCTCCCGCTCCAGCAGCTTCTGCTTGATAACGTCAGCGGTAACATCCGACAATACACCAATGGTATGACCATTTTCTTCCGTCTCGGTTTTCAGGCGCAGCCATTGATTGGTAACGCCTTTTCGTTTGAATAGCTGATCCTGAGGACTTTGCCCGCCTGAAAGTTCCATTTCCGGCTGCAGGTTTTTGATCATCTGGCTGAACCGTTGGGGTTCCAGATAAACATAAGTTTCTTTTGGTACTGTTTCACCCAGGATTTCAAACAAGGTCCGGCTGCAGAATACCGGCTCATTGGCATCTGCATATTCATATACCCCGATGGGGATTCCCGATGATTCCAAAATGTTGGATATCTTGGAAGCGGATGCCGCCACATCGGCGCTTAGACTTTCAATCGCCTCCAGCAATTCGTCAATCTCATTGATATGGGTACGGGTTAAGGTAATCTTCTCGCCCCGTCTGGTGTCCCGCAGAACCCGGCTTAACTTCATAATCGGGCTGGTACTGATACTGCCGGTAATCAAGACCGCCACCGCTCCCATTACCAGTGAGATCAACAGGGAAATCATCAGACTGCCGCGAATCTCACTATAGAAAGAAAACAGGCCGTTTTCCTTTTGCAGTTGAACCACCACCCATTGATCCGATTGAAACGGGGTATTATTGTTATAAATATTCAGCCGTTGAACCCCGGCATACCAGACCGCCTGATTGCGATCCGTTACCGTAACAATATTGGGTTCCGCCGCCGCCGTATAAAAAAGCAATTGGTCCTGACCAAAATAATTTTGATACAATCCACTATTCACCACAATCGGGCGGATGCTTCCCTGCTCCGGATCACGGATTCCCAGCATCAGGAGATACTCTTCCGAATTCCCGGCACGGCCGCCAAACATACTGCGAATATTACTCTGCAGCAACTCACCGCCGATAACGCCAATCGTCGTTCCATCGGAAAGGGTCAGCGGCATCGAATAAGTAACCGATGGATGATCCAGCGGGTTCAAACGCATATCGCCATATAAATAACCGTAATTACTGACATTTTTAGCAGAAATCTTCTGATCACCAACCGCATCATAGGGATTATAAAAATACGCCTCACGATCCTGATGCTCCAGCCGGAACCCCAATTCCCAATAACTGTCCAAAGCAATCCCATACTCCCGGGATATCGAAGGCAGTCCACGCTCCAGAAGCAAGTCGGAATTATCAAGAGCATAGCTGCTGGCATCCATATCGCGGATGTAGAGGCCGGCCTTTACCGCAGTTCCCTGTTCGCCCACCGGACCGTCCAGCACCACAAAAACACCGTTCCCATAGCTGCGGTGCAAAAGATCCAGCAGTGGACCGGTGAGCGCATCCAGAATATCCCGGTTCAACCGGTCATCCTGTTTGATATCAGCGGCCTGCTTACCACTTTGCGCCAAGGTCTGTTCCAATACCTGAACAACCGCACCAGAGCTTTGAATGTCCCGCATCCAGTGCTGCACCAGTTCCCGTTCGATCTGGAGCCGGCTGTTTTCTGCTTTTTCATTTAATATGGCAATGGCATTGGAACGAAGTCTTTGTGATACTTCGCCACCGAGAATAAAGAGAAACAGGACTATTGTCTGCATCAGCATAACCGTAATTACCGGAATCAACAGCCTGCTTTTCATTGACTTCCCATATCGTTTCCACTTCATACGTTATTCACCTAATGTTTTTAATTTTTGGTAAGTCTCCTGATACCACTGGGTAAAATTTTCTTCCGTATCATAAAGGGCAATGGCCTCCTGTCTGTCCATTCCGCCGGCCACCAGTTCATCAATGGCGGCTTTATCCTGCTCCGCCTTTTGCGGCATGGCGGTATCAAGAACCGTTCTGGCTTCCATCCCGTTTTCAAATGGTTTACCCGAATACAGTTGATAGTCCGTCACTTCATCCACGCCGACAAGCAATCCCTGCTTCATGATCTCACTGACCTCCAACTGTCTTTCCAGCAGTACTTTTTCCAGGGCAGCTTCATTGTTGGCTTCTTTGGTAACCGGCAGATAACCGGCCTGGATACAGAACTCCAGGTTTCGCTCCGGCTCGGTAAACCATTGCAGGAACATAACCGCCGCTGCTTCTGTCTCCTGATTGGATTTAAGCACCGTCATCCCGGCCCCCTGCTGAACTGCGCAAGGTGTCGTTCCGGCAAAGTTGGGCAAGGGAAAAAGACGGCAGGTAATATCATAACTGCTGCCATTTTCAAAGGTGACTGACGTCGGAGTATAGGTGACCGATGCCGAAGAGCCCACATAGGCAATCACATTTCCGGTCTTCATATCATCACTGCGGAACTTTCCGCCAGCAGCAAAATAGCCGTTGATATAAGGCGTATAATAGCAGTCCCACAGCCGTTTTATCGATTGTTGATCAAAATCCAGGATCATTTTGCCGTCCTGTACCGTAAAAATGTCATGCCCCAGTTGATAGCTGCCAACCAGCATATAGTTTGCAAAGGCATCCCGGCCAAACATTGCTTTTCCATCAGACCAGTCATAAAACCGCTGCGCCAGTGAAACAATTCCTTCCCAGGTCTGAAAGTCACCGATATCTGCGCCGGTCTCCGCCGCAAAGGCCTCCCAGTCGCTCATATTAACGGTCAGCATCTCCGTTGACTTGGCAGTCGGGAACAGCCACAATGCATCTGTGTCAAAGTGACCTTCTTCTATATAAGCATCCACATACAGAGCCTGTTCCTCGGCTGTCAGATAAGGATTCATATCGGCTAGCAGTCCCTGCTGCTCTAAAGAATATGCAATATTCGCATAGGCGGCCGTAATCTGCGGCAGCGGATCAGCGCCAACTTTTTTTTCGGCACTGTCTGATAAGGCCTGATTCATCTCACCGACCGAACCTTTACTGACCGCCTCGATGACAATCCCCTGTTCCATTCCGACCGAATCATTGAACTCCTGTACCATATCATCAAAAGAGGATTTTTGGGCACCGTTATAATAGTGCCATACTTCCACGATCTGTGGGGTATTGCTGCCGGTCTTGGTTTTTGCAGCAGTAAAACAGCCGGTCAGTACCGGCACCAGTAGAAGACATAACAAAATTGACAGTAAATAACTATATTTTCTGTCCTTCATATCCTTATTCCTCCAAAAATTTAGATTATTATCTTTGATTATAGCATAGAATTGTAAATTTATCTTTCTTTTTTTACTGATTTCCTATATATTTAAAGATATCATCAGAACGGAGGATTTATATCATGGAAATCGAAAGAAAATACTTAATCAATACTCCTCCCCGGGATTATCCGCAGTATCCCTGCCATCAGATCGAACAGGCCTACCTGTGCACCGAACCGGTTGTCCGGATCCGCCGGCAGGATGACGAATATTGGCTTACTTACAAGTCCAAGGGATTGCTGGCACGGGAAGAATACAATCTGCCCTTGACGAAGGAAGCTTATGCGCATTTACGGGAAAAGGCAGATGGAATCGTGTTGCGTAAAAAGCGTTATCTGATCCCCCTTGCAAAGACTGATTTAGTGATTGAACTGGACATTTTCGAAGGAACATATCAGGGGTTACTGTTGGCGGAAGTGGAGTTTGCGACGGAAGAAGATGCGTTGAGGTTTGTACCGCCAAAATGGTTTGGTGAAGATGTCACCTTTAGCGGGAAATATCAGAACAACCAGCTTAGCAAGGGCGAATAGCCCGAAGCAATCACAGAAATCAGCCATTTTCGTGGCTGATTTCTGTTTGCAGCGAGATGCGTTGATATTACTTCTTCGCAATATACTTCCGGATATCCAGCGCAATTGCCACAATAATCACAACACCCTGGACGATATACTGATAGTCCGTCGGAATCCCCAAAAACTGCATCGAGGATTTCAAAAGCTCAAATACCAGGACACCGATTACAACACTGGAAATCCGGCCAATACCACCATTTACCGACACACCGCCGATGGTACAGGCGGCAATTGCCTCCAGCTCATATCCATTTCCCATGTTGACACTGGCTCCACCGGATTTTGCTCCCAGCAGGAATCCCGCTACTGCATAGAGTGCTGCTGCTGTCATATAAATGATAATCTTCGTCTTCTTTACATTTACGCCGGACACCTCTGCCGCCGCTTCATTGCCGCCAATAGCGTACATATATTTCCCATGACGGGTATAATTATAGATAAACCACATCAACAGGCCAATGGCAAAGGCAATAATAAACATATAAGGGATTCCAACCAGCCGGCCGGTAGCAATCGTTGTATATGCCCTCCGATAGCCCCCCAGCGGTGTTGCCTTGGTATAAACCAGGCAGATTCCGTATACCACCAGCTGCATTCCCAGGGTACCGATAAAGGCCGGTACATTTAACCAGGAAATAACAATTCCGTTAATCAAACCAAAAATACAGCAGACCAGGATACAGGTCAACAATACCAACGGAATCGGCAAATCACCGATGCCCTTAAAGAACTTGCCGCTGTAATCCGCTGACTGCAGCAATGTTCCGGCAATACAGGCGCTTAATCCCACCTGGCGGCCAGCCGAAAGATCGGTTCCCCTGGTAATCAGACAGCCGCTTACACCAAAAGCAATGATCACCCGCGCCGCTGTATTGACCGAGATATTGGACAGGTTATTTAAGGAAAAGAAATTATCTTTTGTGATTCCGGTCACCAGTACCAGCAATAACAGAACCAGTATAATCCCATTGTCCAATAATATTTTCTTGATATCTGTTTTCTTCGTCATCTTCCCATCCTCCTTTGATTAAAACCGGGTTGCCAGGCTCATGATGCTCTCCTGGGTTGCCTCATGACCGGAAACCTCACCGGTCAGCCGGCCGCCGCACATGACCATGATTCGGTGCGACATGCCGATCAGTTCCGGCATTTCCGAAGAAATCATAATAATTGCCTTACCTTGTCTGGCCAGGTTGATCATAATCTGATAGATTTCATACTTTGCCCCCACGTCAATACCACGGGTCGGTTCATCCATGATCAGCACATCCGGATTGTTGGCCAGCCATCTGGAGATGATTACTTTTTGCTGGTTGCCGCCGGACAGGGACTGGATCAAGGTCTTGTTGCTGGGTGTCTTGATACTCAGCTTTGCCACATTTTCATCTACCAGTTCCTCAATCTCCTTTAAATCAAGGACCAGTCCCGCCTTCAGATAATGATTCAGGGATGAAATTGAGACATTGTCAGCAATGGACAGGCAGCCCAAAATACCGGTTCCCCGCCGGTCCTCGGTAATCATACCGATACCGTCTTTTATCGCGTCTCTTGGCCTGGTAATCTGCACCTGTCTTCCATTCACAATCACCTCACCACTGCGAATGCCGCGCATTCCGAAGACAGCTTCCATCAGTTCCGTCCGCTGCGCACCGACCAGTCCGCCAAAACCAAGAATTTCACCTTTGCGCAGCTGGAAGCTGACATTCTGAAACGAACGGCTGTTAATGCTGCACAGGTTTTTAACCTCCAGGATCACCTCGTCGGTGGCAGTTGCTTCTTGCGGCGGATATACATTGGTCAGTTCACGGCCGACCATCTGACGGACGATCTCATCGTCACTGATATCCTTCACTTCCCAGGTTCCTACATAGGTGCCATCACGCATAATGGTAATATCATCGGCGATTTCCCTGATCTCCCCCATCTTATGGGAAATATAAATCATGGAAACGCCTCTGGTTTTAAGATCCCGGACGATCCGGAACAGTGCCTCGACTTCATTATCTGTCAGGGACGAGGTGGGTTCATCCAGAATCACTACTTTCGCACTCATTGATACTGCTTTCGCTATTTCAACCGACTGCATCTGCGCAATTGATAAGCTGCCTAATTTTGCTTTCGGATCATAAGACATCTTCACATTATCCAGCCAGAAGGCAGCTTCTTGGTTCATTTTCTTGTGATCAATTACCTTCAGCGGCCCCATGCCTACCATCGGATATCGGCCCAGATACATGTTTTCCGCAATTGTCCGCTCCGGTATAGGCTGTAACTCCTGATGTACCATGGCCAGGCCTTTGTGTAATGCATCATTGGGATTAAGAATCTGCAATTTCTCGCCATCCAGAAAAATCTCGCCTTCATCCATCTTGTAGATGCCAAACAGGCACTTCATTAAGGTGGATTTGCCGGCACCGTTTTCGCCCATCAGAGCATGCACACTGCCTGGACGGACCTTCAGATTAATTTTATCCAGTGCCTTGACACCGGGAAAACTTTTGGAAACCCCTTTCATTTCCAATCTGTACTCTGCCATCCCCATTCTCTCCTTTCTTGCCCTGCTACACTTTCCTTGAAAAGCGGGTGTGTCATCTGACACACCCGACACAAATGATGCAAGTGATTTATTTTACTAATTCCAGAATTTCTGCTGCATTGGCAGTGGTAACCTTGACATAGTCGACCATGTTTACCGGTTCAACAGCTTCGCCCTTCAGATATTTTACTGCCATATCAGCTGCCGTCTGAGCCTGGCCGAAGTGGTCATTAAATACGGTACCGGTCATTCTGCCGTCAACCACGTTCTGAACTGCCTCGGTAAGCGCATCAACACCAACCAGATAGATATCTTCGTTTATCTTTCTGCCGGCTGCTTCGATTGCTTGCAGGGCGCCCAGTGCCATCGCATCATTGTTACAGAATACAACTTCAATTTTGTCGCCGAACTGGGTTAAAGCGTCCTGTACGATCTGCTGGCCTTTGGCCTGATCCCAGTCACCTCTCTGGAGTAACAGCTGCTCTACGGTAATGCCGGCATCTTCCAGTGCTTTTATCGAATATTCGGTTCTGAACTGTGCATCAACATTCTCCGGATCACCCTGAACCATGATGTAGCTTACTTTGCCGTCGCCATTGATATCACCCTTATTAGCGGTCTCAACGATTTCTTCACCCTGATAGGTACCGGACTGTCTTGCATCAGCACCGACATAGGTTGCATTGATCTTTTCGGTGGTCCATCTCTGCTCTTCTGCCTCGTCTGGCTCACGGTTGATGAAAACTACCGGAATACCGGCGGCATTACACATATCCGTAACCTGTGGTGCGGAAGATGACTGTACCAGGTTCAAAATCATAACGTCAACGCCGGAAGCGATGAAGTTCTGGATCTGGTTGGTCTGCTCCGCCTGATCGCCTTTACCGTCCTGAATCGTAATGTTCTCTTTCTTGAAGCCTAAATCTTCTACCAGATATCTCTCTAACTCAGTACGGTACAGAGTCATGAAGTTATCATCAAATTTGTAAATACTGATACCGACCTTTTTGCCGGCGAAATCGGTGTCGCTAACGGCCTGTGCTGCTTCCGTTGCTGTGACAGCAGCGGTAGTTGCTTCGCTTGCGGCCGGTGCTTCGGTGGCCGGCGCTGCCGTTGTTGCCGGCGGTTTGCTGCTGCTGCATGCTGCCATTGATAATACCATACAGGATGCCAGTGCCATTGCCGTTACTTTTCTTGTTAATTTCATGTTTTAGAACCTCCCTTTTCAGACTTGTCTTGTCATCTTTTGGTTGCTTTGCCTTATCGACAAGGTAATTATAGTCTTTCTTTAGGAGATTTTCCATAAGATTTTCTTCCCTTTTATATGGAATTTCTTTGATTCTTATGTATAATAGCTAATTTCCCCGAATAATTCTTTGCGGACACCAGTAATATTTCCCATCTTCAAATTCTGTTTCCAGCTGTTCGCCCAGCGCCAGAGCCGCGGCTGTCTTAAAGATGGTCCCGGCATATACCTGCTTATCTGATTCAATGGTCCCCACCATCTTTCCGCTGCGGACCGCCTCCACGCCCGGTGTGGTTGCATCGATTCCAACAATGGTAATGCCCTTGACTCCGGCTCTTTCAATCGCATCAATGGCTCCCAATGCCATATCATCATTGTTGCTGATGATCAGTTCGATTTTATCCGGATAGGCTTCCAGCCACTGCTCTGCCAGCGCCGAGCCTTGACTGCGCTCCCAGTTGGCAATTCCGCCGGTGATTCTTTCAATCGGTACATTCCCATCCTTCAGCGTCTGGATGGACCATTCGGTACGAATCAGGGAATCCTGATGATTACTTTCACCTTCCAGCAATACATAACTAACCAGACCGTCGCCATTGCGATCCAGTTCTTCCGGGGCAGTCTGGTATAAATCCACCAGAATCGTTCCCTGCAGTACGGCCGACTCTTTGGCATCGGCACCCACATAATACAGTTGGTCCCAACGGTTCATATCTTCCTCCACCGGCTGGCGGTTGAAAAACACGACCGGAACGCCGGCCGCCATGGCCTTGTCAATCATCCCGGCCGCGCTGTTGCGATCCACCGGATTAACACAAAGCACATTGCAGCCCAGGGAAATAAAACGCTCAATCTGGTTATTCTGGACATTCTGACTGCCTTTGGCATCCTGAATGTCCAACGTTACCTTGATTCCCGACTCCTGCTCATAGGCTTTCGCCTGTTCTTCCAGGACACTGCGCAGATTATTGATAAACGTATCGTCGCCCCGGTACAGGCTTACCCCGATCCGGATGGAAGTAAGCGGCTCCGCCTTAGTTCCGCCCTTGCATCCGGTTAACAGTAAACTTAACACAAGCAATGCTGTTCCTAATTTCTTTCCCATCGAATTCCTCCCTTACTGCTCCTATTCAATCGGATAAAGCATCTTCTCATATTCCGGCTTGCGAATATCCCCACGCCGGATATAGTAACTGTCCAGGGTAACCAGACCCCGTTCTCTTTTCTTGGTGATCGCCTCAATGGCATACTGCACGCTGAAGTATCCGGCACTGAAATCATCCGTGACGCATAAACCGCTGATGATCCCCCGATCCAGATAGTTCAGCATATTGATTCCGTTGCCGCGGCCGTACAAGCCGGCTGTCAAACCGGCCAGGATACTGTTCTCACTTAAGGCAGCCGCCGTCTCTACCAGGCTCTCCTGATCCAGAGCTACCACAACGATCCCTTTATTGGGGGCCGCATTTGCCGTCAGAATACGGTCAAAACCAGCTTCTCCGGGCTTCAAAAAAAGCTCCGTCGGGTAGCCATAGTCCGCAAAAACACCATTTACACCGCTATAAAACAGCTCGCTGCCGCCCGTCGGCTCATATTGGCAAAACAGAAAAACCGGACATACCAAAGGATGTTCACTGACGATTTCCCTTCCCAGCATCTGCCCCATGGCATAATAATCCGGACTGATGGCCGCTGCAATCTTACTGTCAGTTCTTACTGAATTCAATACTACCAGCGGCACCCGGATCTGGTTTTGCTCCATCATGTGCAGCAGATCCATTTCCTGCACCGGCGATACCACGATCGCCCCGCTGCCATCCTGCTGTTCCCGTAAGATCATATCCATCTGCTGGCGGCTGCTGCGGGCATCATACAAAGTAATAAAGCTGACATCGGCATTCAATGCGATTGCTGCCTGATCCATGCCCTTTTTAAAGTTCACATAATGATCATCCCTGCTGTCTTCGATAATCACTGCAATCGAATAGATTTCACTTTTTCGCTCCTTGATAATCAGATCTGTCGAGGACAGTAAAAACAGAACTGCCAGCACACAGGCGAATAAAAGCCATATTACTCTTTCTTTGTTTGTCATTTCTTTTCCTTCTCCAATAGCTCCTGATAAGACACTGCCGGCAGGTGGATCAAAATCTCCGTGCCTTCATCTGGTTCTGATTGTATACTCAGGCCATATTGTTCCCCAAAATACAACCGGATCCGTTCGTTTACATTCCTGACCCCGATTCCGGAGCCTCGCTTCGAGGGTACCGGCTGTTCCCCTTCCCCGTTGCCGGCCTCTGGCAGCGGCGGATGTTCGGCCAGCAGGCCGGCCACCTGCTCGCTGGTCATACCCAGTCCGTTATCGCGGATACGGTACCACAGGTCGCCGCTTTCCAGATAAGCCCGGACTTCAATCTCACCGTCGCCGTCCATGAACTCCATTCCATGATAAATCCCATTTTCCACCAGTGGCTGCAGCATCAGCTTCAGACTGGCCAGCTCCATGATCTCCGGTTCAGCATCGATCCGGTAAGTAAATTTATTCTTAAACCGCATCTGCTGAATCATCAGATAGTTACGGGCATGCTCCAGTTCATCCTTCACCATGATAATACTCTTGCCCTTACTGAGACTGATCCGGAAGAAACGGGCCAGCGCCGTCACCACTCTTACTGCCTGCTCCTTCTGCTCATTTTCAATCATCCAGACAATAATATCCAGCGTGTTATATAGGAAATGGGGATTAATCTGTGACTGCAGGGTATCAAATTCGCTTTTGCGCTTGGACTCATGCTCATTTACGATGTCATTCATCAAAACCTGGATCTGTTTGGCCATATGGCTGATGGAACGGCCAAGGTGCCGGATTTCATACGATCCGCCGGTATCAATCGGTGTATCCAGTTTACCGGCCTCCAGCTCATTTACCGATTTTTCCAGTTCCTGAATCGGATTGGTGATACGCGAGGAAATGTAGGCATTGATCAACGTCAGGATAAACAAAAAGAACGCGACCACAAACACCACGAATAAATTGGTCTTGATATTATTCAGGGCAACACCATGCTCCGGCATCACGCCGATCAGCTTCCAGCCGGTATATCCCACCGATTTGACGGTAATATCCCGCTGCCTCCCCTGATAAATCTCCTGGTGGATGCCATCCCGGTATCCGGCTGCCACCAGATTGTTCTCTTCGGTCAGGCCGACATCAATCAACTGCATCTGGGGATGATAAATCAGTTCACCGTTACTCGAAATCAGATAGAGATATCCCTGATTTCCCAGGGTAATGTTGTCCAGCAGCAGCTGCAGACTGCCGTAACTGATATCCAGCAGCAGTACCCCCTGATCCGTATAAGGTCCGTGGGTAATCTCCACCGAACGGGTCAGGGTAATCACCCAGCGGTACTGGTTTTCGGAATTATCAAAAATATACTGTACATGGGGCATGGTAAAATACAGGTTGTCCGTCCGCTCCAGGGTCGTTCCGAACCAGTCCTCCAAAGTTGCATCCAATCCCGTCTTTAACCGGGCGGCCGGAACTGCCTCCAGCAGCTCTCCGTCTTTGGAAAGCAGGGCAATATTATCAATATAATCCCGGTTATTGTCATACAGCAGCGTCAGTTCGCTGTTCACCGAGTCAGCTGACAGATCGGCATTCTTGATCACGCCATAATACAGAGAGTCCGACAGCTTCATAATGGTGCGCAGATAAGAATCCATCGAACGGCTCACCTGCGTCAGCACCGCCTGGTTCTCTTCCTGAATGGTCAGCTTAAGCTGACCGGACAACCGGCTGTAAAGCGAAACCCCGATCAACAAGATCGCCACCAGCGCACTGACGGTAAAATAGACAAAGATGGTGTAGCGAATGCTGGTATTTTCAAAAAACTTTTTCATTTCGTTCCTCTGAATTTAGTCGGCGATACGCCAAACCTTTTCTTAAAGACATAACTAAAGTAATTCTGTTCCTGATATCCTACCCTGGCAGCAATTACATAAGTTTTATCATCCGTTTCCTGCAAAAGCTCCACTGCCTTACTTAGTCTTAGCTCAGTCAGGTAAGCAATATAAGCCTGTCCGGTTTCCTTTTTAAAGATTGTGGAAAAATAGGCCGGGCTTAAATGAAGCTGCTGGCAGATCGTCTCTACCGACAAATCCGGATCCGGGTAATGCTCCCGGATATATTCCTGGGCCTGCATAACCACCTGTTTGGTCGTATTGTCGCGTTCCCGGTTCATCACTGCATTCAACCGGCGGCCGGCACGGATCATCCATGCTTCAAACAGCTCCGGATCCTGCAGCGTTTCCAGCAGATCAAAGTAATTCTGTTCCGCATCAAACATCTCGGCCAGATCCAGATCATATTGCTGCACCAGTCTGGTCAGGCAGTTTACCACTGACAACATATAGGCCTGGCATTGACGGAAATGCACCTTGGCATCGCCCATCCGGCTGACAATCAACCGGGCGGCTTCCCTGATCTTTTCCTGCGGCCCGAATTTGATGGCCGCAATCAAAGCGGTTTCGTCCCGGCTGTCAAGCTGCAGCTTGCCGCGGCTGACCGGCTCCACATCATTGATGTAAATCGGGCTGCCGGTCCCGACGATCGCCCGGTACCCCAGGGCATCAACGGCGGCCTGATAGGATGCACTGATCTGCTCCAGACTGTCGCAGCTGTCACCGACCCCAATGGTGATCGTCAATTCCAGAATCCGCTTACATTCCTTGCATATATCCCGCAGCAGGTTGATTAATCCGGTCTGGGTATTTTCATCATCAATAGCCGCCAGAACACTGATACCGGAATAAGAATTAAAAATGGTAAAGCGGCAATATCCTTTTAGCTGGTCTTCCACCAGCTGCATGACGGAAATCGGAATCAGCTTCCACTCCTGATGCAGTGACAGGGCTTTGTCTCCGGCCACTTCTGCTTTTTCCACATCAATAGCCATGGCAATCCATCTTGAAGCATCCAGAATATCTATTTCATATTCCGCCAGGCGCAGCCGGATATCTTCCACTTCTATTTTGCCCCGGACCAGATCATTTAAGAACATCTCCCGGATAATCGGCAGGCTCTTCCGGTAGCTTTCCTGCAGCAGCGCCACATTCCGCCGCTGTTCGATCTCCTCATTCAGATTGGTCCGCACCCGGACCAGAATCTCGGTGAGTTCTTCGCTGTTTACCGGTTTTAAGATATACTCGGTCACGTTCAGCTTGATTGCCTGCTGTGCATATTCAAAATCATCAAAACCGGAAAAAATCAAGATCTTCATG
>Ga0154002_1000080_pt1 | contig 21508 bp, 24 predicted proteins | sample TSNY086MetaG_FD_102276 | JGI IMG/M metagenome (GOLD analysis project Ga0154002, IMG submission 102276) | Attine ant fungus gardens microbial communities from New York, USA - TSNY086 MetaG | ecosystem: Host-associated > Fungi > Mycelium > Unclassified | place: USA: New York, Robert Cushman Murphy... | reverse complement strand
TGGCGGCTGCTCCGGGAATACCCAGGGTCTTTCCCGCCTTGTAGAGGGTATGGACGTTGACGAAGCCATCTCGCGACTGGAGGGCATCCAATGCGGACCAAAGCATACCTCTTGTCCAGATCAACTGGCAAAGGCGCTGCAAGCTTATAAGAATAGTCTGTCCTAATACTTATGGGGGCGTTTCGTACGCCCCGTTTTTTGTTATACTACTTTGAACCGGGAAAAGCCACAATCCCTTTATTTTAAGGATTATGGCTTTAATAAATAAAAGAAAAGGGTTATAAAATGGCTAGCAATATCTGCGTAGTAAGTACAACCAAAATTAAAGCTACAGGGTAAGTTGAAGCATATGCGATAGAAACTGCATCTGTTTTAGCACTGGAAATCAAAGTACCCAGTGCAGGAGTGCTTGTCATGCCTCCACAAATGCTTCCCAAGATACTGATTAAATCCATTTTAAATATTTTAAGTGCTACAATAGTCACAAAAATCATTGGAACTAACGTAATGAACGCTCCTTGAAAGAATAAAATCACACCATATTCCTGTAATATTGCAATGAATCCTTGCCCAGCCTCAGTTCCCGCGCCAATTAAGAATAACATCAGCCCCCATTCTCTAAGATCTGTCAATGTAGAGGCCGGCACCTTAATTGAATAATCCCCCACCTTTCCTAAATGGCCTGCCATGATTCCAGCAAATAATGGTCCGCCGGTAATACCCAGGGAAAAACTTCTACCTCCTGGCAATGGCACCTTCAACATTCCTACCAGTATTCCCAGTGTCATAACTACTGTAAATACTAAAAATCTACCCGATTCTATCTCCTTCAACTCTTGTCTGTTTTTTTCTGCAGCATTATCATTGCCTTGCAGCCTTGATACATATTCTGCCGCCTCCTTTTGCATATCCTTACCAAGAAATCTTGGGAGCAGCTGAACAAACAAAACTACACCAATCACTCCAAACAGGTATGTCACACCATAACCGATAGATATGGAACTATCCGAACTAATATCCAATGCAGCTGCCAATCCTGGCGTGGAAGTCAAGGCACCATTAAATATACCCACTGACAGCCCTGCCGGTATCCTGAATAGTTTGGCCGTTATGAAGGTTGTAAGGCCTCCGCTCAAAACAATCATAATACCAATAATTATGTAATGAAATGCACCATTCTTGAAATTCTCAAAGAAAACAGACCCTGCAATCAGCCCCACTGAGCCGACAAATAATATCAGACCTAAATTCTTTATAATCGAGTCGGTTACAATGCCATAATGCCCAAAAACCAGAGAAACAATTAAGATCATCGCTGAACCGAGATTTATCCCTTTGATTGTAATACTCCCCAGAAGATATCCAAGCACTGCAATAAGAAATACAGCTAATAATGTGTCCACTTTAGATTACCCCTTCCATACAATTCCGTATATGAATCCGACTACAACTACAACAAAAAATACGGTAGGCGTCGCCTTAAACATCAACTGATCAAAAAGTGTTTCCCGGTCTTCTTCTGTTGCACAAGATCCCAGTGCAAGGCTTCCACCTGAAGAAAAAGGTGAAATTCCTCCGGTAGACTGCGCACCCATGATAATACAAGTAAATAACACCATTGGGGATATTCCGGTTGCCGCCGCCAAGACAGGCACTACCGGAAATAAAGCCGGTGCCACAACCCCTAGCGTACTGCTGAAAAATGACATGATACCAGCAATAATGGTAAGTACAACAGGGACAAAAAATGTCGGAATGTTGGTGCCTATCCAACTGGCCAGCAGGTCAATTGTCCCAGCTGCCACGGCAATCTCAATCAGCATACCAACACCACAAATCATAATCAATGTATTCCAAGGCACCCTGGCTATTACTGCCTTTTCATCAGCTAATTTTAAACACAAAGCGATGATAGATAAAATTATTGCAATAAAGCTCACATCCATATTACGGTTCAATATAGAAATATAAGAATTATTGGGCATAATCAGCTTAAACATCGGAACAGATAGCACCGTCACTATCAATATAAAAATCAGCCATAAATTTATTTTTTGTTTTTTAGTAAATGCCTCTGGCTTTTCAATCTCAATAGCATCAGACTTATCACTCCTCCTCTTTCTTCCAAGCATCATCAAGCCAATAAGCAGAAGCACCGGGACGATCATCGTCATTACGAATATGCTTGTACCATATGAAAATACCTGTTCTCCATATCCGGCGGCCTCCATAAGCCCTCTGAAAATCAGTCCGCTCATACTAGTCATAAAATTGGCTCCGGCTAATGCACCAAAGGAAACCGCAATAACCCCTTCTAATTTGCCCATGCTGGTTTTTTCAGTAAGCATCAGAGTTAGCGGACATAAAAATGCCATTACTGCAAAATAACCTGCTCCCATACCAGCAACCAGCACTGCAATTAAAAAGATAATAAAAATCAGAAAGTTTTCCAGTTTCCGACAGCGATATAAGATATGCATTGCCATTTTTTCTAACGTCCCATTGATAATTGCAAAATTATAGAACAATGAAACAGCCAGTATTACAAAAAATATCTTAATAGGCCACATTGCAGTAATTTCAGCAGGTTTCTTTCCCATTATGTAACAGCCAATCAAATATGAAAAAGCAATTGCATAAAGCCCCGTATTGATGTTTGTACAGTATCCCAGTGCAATTGCCGCTATAATAGCAATTGCAATTATCAATATTAATGAATAATTCATAAGAACCTTCCCCCATTTTTTGAACTATTATCGATACGTAACATTTACCTTCCTCCACCTGTCTCCACCAATTGCTGCCATGTCGGTCTGATCTACATAGAACAGTATTTTGCATATCAAAGTCTGCGGATATACCGGACTATCAGGAGAATGTGTCAAAATTACCTGTGTAATTTCATCAGGAATTCCCTTATTCAAAGCTATATGTCCGGCATAAAAACTGTGGGCAAATTTTTCACCCAGCATCGACAGACGGCAGCCACCATCCTCTGTAGGCTCATATTCCACCAACTTGCTGGCATCCTGCAAAAGTGCGGCAGCAATCAGATAATCCATATTGATATCAACCTGATGAAATTCCATCAATGTTTCTGCTACTAAAATAGCCATTTTTACTACAGAACGGTTGTGAACCACATGAGGATAATCTGTTTTATGAGTAGAGCAGGGCAGGTCCATAATATCCTCCCAAAGTGATTCCCCCCACAACTGCTCCCATACAGCAATTGTATTGCTTCTAAGCTCATCATCCTTAATTAAATTAATCTCCGGAAACACCTTTACAATATTCAAATCTTTTTTCATGCTATAACCCTCTCACTTTCTTTATTTTTCTGCTAACTTATTGCCTCTACTTGTAACGTTCCTGTAAGTCCTGATAAAACTGTTTGTTCGTCAATTCATGACGTTCTGCCGAAGGAATAATTAGTGTACCATCACAACCGTCTGTCGTATCATTCTCGACCAGATAATCCAATAAATTCTGCAGCCCCTGAATGCAGGCTTTCAGAGGTGCATTTGCATATAATGCCACCTTAAATCCCATTTTTTCAAGTTCGCAATTTTTCAGCAAAGGAGTTTTACCACTCTCAACTAAATTTATTAATGTAGGAACTGGCATCTCTTTCGGAATTCTTGCCATTTGCTCTGCTGTTTTGGGAGCTTCCACAAATATTACATCTGCCCCGGCTGCCGCATATGCTTTTCCGCGTTCCAATGCATCTTCAATTCCATTTACCGCAATAGCATCTGTCCGCGCGAATATTACTAAATCCGGATCCGCAGAAGCTTCCCTGGCTGCTTTGATCTTATTCACCATATCAGGAATAGGGATTACTTCATGATCTTCAAAATGTCCACAACGTTTCGGTGCTTTTTGATCTTCGATAATAACTGCACCAATATCCAATCTGGAGTATTCCTTCAGCGTACGATATACATTCATAGGATTACCATACCCATCATCAATATCCACGATCAGCGGAAGTGAGGTATTATCATTAATTCGTTTTACCAACTCCAGATTCTCCGTCATCGTAATCAATCCGTAATCCGGAAGTCCAAAATTCATATTGGCCAATCCGGCTCCTGTAACAAACAGTGCTTTAAAACCTTTTTCTTCCGTTACTTTGGCGAGTAGAGGTGTTGTCACCCCTGGTGCTACAATGATCCCCTCCATTCTTAGCAATTCTCGTAATTGTCTTGCTTTTTTCATATTGCTCCTTCCTTCATTTTTTATTTTGGATACGGTATCCAATAAAAATCCTAATTTTAGGATACCGTATCCAATTATATGTAGGTAACAAATCTATTTGCTACCACATATACTCTCTAATTGCATCCCTAACCACTTTTCCAGAATTCAATACGTGGTTACGCATTGAAATATCTGCGGCAGAAGCATCTCCTGCCATAATATAATCCATAATAGATAAATGCTCATTGTAAGCCTGTTCTACTCTTCCTGCCTGCTGCACTCCCAACCTGCGGTATCTATTAATATGAAACTCCATCTTCTCAATATATTCTCTACATATTCTATGTCCACAATTTTCTCTGATAATCTTATGAAGCTGTTTGCAACTCTCCAAAACCTTTTCCTGTTCTTCATTTATATAATAGTTTATAATATCCTTTTTTAGTTTTTCCAGCAATTTAAAATTACCAGGTGTAATATTTTTGGCAAATTCATAAGTTGCCAAACCTTCCAGATAACTCCTCACCTGATATAATTCCTCTACTTCCTTACTTGACAATTCAGTAACAGCCAAGCCTCTGCTGGGTAATCTTTGTAAAAATCCTTCCATCTCCAATTTATGAATCGCCTCACGCAATGGGGTCCTGCTCACACTAAACTCGGCAGAAAGACTATCTTCTACTAAGCGCTCTCCAGGCTTTAAAGTACCATCAATAATTGCATCGCGGAGTAGTATATATGCTTTCTCACGTATTGACACATTGCTAATATTTTTCAAAATTTCACCCTCTCTTTTGTATACCGTATCCGAAGTGTAATTTTAAAGTAACACAAATACTAGTTTAAGTCAAGCTTTTTTCATCTAAATCTTTTTTCGTTGTTACTCTTCACAGCCGCTTTAAATAAAGAACGTGTTTTAGTGTTAATTCATAACGAGTAACTCTGTATCTGATAAACCTATTCTATAATTCAATTCAGTGGAATAAAAGCCGTCCGACTAGTACGTCCTTCAAAATAATCCCCGGAATATACGTAATGAGCACCGCGGAGCCGATAATACCGGCCTCGTTCAAGACCATGTATATCAAAGGATACTGATACCGCATTCAATTCCTTATTCAGAGCGTCTTCTTTCGTCCAGCTATAGGTATAATAATTCACGGTGTGCCAATCCTCTTCATCACTATCCGTCTCGGAATCCATAACATCTAAATAAATCGTCATAGCAATTTCATCCGCATAGGTATGGCTAAGTGTTTCTGCATATACACCAAGTACACCCTTACCTTCATTTGAAATTTGTACAATTCCTGCAGCAATTACCAATCCTCTTGAAGCTTGATGATATGAAGATGATTGTGTTGCATCAGATTCCGTCGCAAGCTCCACTTCATCCACAATTTCTTCATTGGTATTTGCACATGCAGGAATTGATAATAGCATAATAAATAACATACAAAAAAATAAAATGCCTCTTTTTTTCAAACTTTTATCCTCCACCTATTGATAGAAATTCAATTCCTCTATCATTTTAATAAACTCGTATTCATCAATAATACCAAAAATATTATAGTATGCCTCACCTAGATTAATATCTGTCCAGTATTCAACAAGACCATTTTCTAAGTCATTCTTTTGAATTAGTAATTCACAGTTAAGTGCACGGTTAAAAACCTTGATACAGTCCTCCGGATCTGCCACGAAACCTGTAGATACATGATTCACATGGTATTTGGTTTCCCGCAAGTAGATTACTTTTTCACCATCACTAAGAGTTATCCTGGAATTCCCCTTATCAATATAAATATCTTTAAACTTCATCCCTTTAGGCTTATATCCAAAAACAATTACGGGAATGCCAATCTCTCCTTCAATTTCCTGATATGCCTCATCCAAACCGCCAGCCTCAACCTGATACTGCTCATCGTTCCATACGACCTTGTTCTTTACCGTCCCCACCTTCTCCAACCGATATCCAAACTTCTTAAATGCCATCCCTTCCATTGCCACCCCCAGCAGCAGCAAATGCAGTGCCGCCGCCACCACTCCTATCTTTAGGCACTTCTTCAAATTTACAACTTTTCGCCGGTCGTTCTTCTGCCGCTTCGCATAAGCTTTCCGGCTGACCGGCTTAATCTCCTGCTCTTCAATTTCCCTCTTTATCGCTTTAAAGCTGCACCGTGTCACTTCAAGGTTCTGTGATTCCGCTTCGGGATCAGATGCTTTTTGCTGCTCCCAGGCAGATTCTGCTTCATCCATTTCTTTTTGAAGAGCGGCATCGTCATAACAATAAAGTTCTTTGGCAATATTATCTATAAAACTATACTCTTCGTCTCTCTCATACTCTTGTCTCATAGGAATTTCCTTTTCTTCCTGGTGAATTAGGGTTGACTTTCCAAGTCAGCTATTACTATAATAAGCTATAAGCAAGTAGGAGGCAACGGCACTATGAAAAAAATCGTTTTAACTGGTGGTGGAACCGCCGGTCATGTTACACCCAATCTGGCGCTTTTACCGTCTTTATTAAAACGCGGCTACGATATCCGCTATATTGGTTCCAGGCAGGGTATCGAACGGAAGCTGATCGAAAATGCAGGGATCCCTTATGATGGCATCTCTTCCGGTAAGCTTCGCCGCTATTTTGATTTCAAAAACTTCTCTGACCCTTTTCGTGTGATAAAAGGTTATGCCGAGGCATTGCGCCTGATTAAAAAATACCGGCCTGATGTGGTATTTTCCAAAGGCGGCTTTGTGTCCGTTCCGGTGGTGCTGGCGGCAAAGCACTACAAAATTCCCACCATTATCCACGAATCGGATATGACTCCGGGTCTTGCCAACAAAATCTGCATCCCGTCAGCAGTAAAAGTATGCTGCAACTTTCCGGAAACGCTTGCCTGCCTGCCGGCAGAAAAAGCGCTCCTGACCGGCTCGCCCATTCGCAAAGAATTGCTGGAAGGTGACCGGTTGACCGGTCTTAAATATACCGGTCTCTCCGCCAATAAACCGATCATTCTGGTTATTGGCGGAAGTCTGGGATCCGTTACCGTCAATTCCGCCATCCGTCAATTGCTTCCTCGTCTGCTCGATCTATATCAAGTGATACATATCTGCGGCAAGGGCAATCTTGACGAAAACCTCTTTGGCCAAAAAGGGTATGTTCAATATGAATATGTTGATGCTCCATTACGACACTTGTTTGCTGCTGCTGATTTGATCATCTCTCGTGCCGGTGCCAATTCTATCTGTGAGATTCTGGCACTGCGCAAACCCAACATCTTAATCCCGCTCTCTGCAGCTGCCAGCCGCGGTGACCAGATTTTAAATGCCAGATCGTTTGAAAAGCAGGGTTTTTCTACTGTGTTAGAAGAAGAATACCTATCCGAAAACACCCTGTTCCAGGCAGTTTGTGAAACAATGAATAACCGGCAGCAATTCATCAATACCATGAATCAAAGCATACTTTCTGATGCAATCACTACAATTATGGATCTCATTGATTCCTGCGGAGAAACGAAAGAAGGTTAATCCTTCTTTAGTTTCTCTTTTAAGTATTTTCTTCCCCTGGAAAGGCGGGTGCGGCATGCCGCGCCTGTCGTGCCTAACAGATGACTTACTTCTTCCATAGGCCGGTCCTGTATAATATACAAAAAGAATACCTGAGCCCAATCTTTTCTCATTCCCTTTAGTGCCTCCCAAACCTCCCGGTACTCTTCATACTCCAGCAATGTCTGTAATGAATCGTGACAAATCAATTGGTCCAGAATTGCTGCATTCTCATCAACCTTCTGCGGGTCATAAAGAACTGTGGGATGTTTGCTTTTCTTTCGGTAATAATCGATACTAAGATTCTTCAAAATCTTACATAAAGCACCTCGAACCTGATGATCTTCCCAGTCCAATGGGTAATGCTTGTAATATGCCAGAAAAGTCTCCTGGACAATATCGTCCACATCATCCACAGCAACCCCATAATGCTTGGCCCGCTGTTTAAGAATCGGCAAATAGTGTTCGTATATGGGGCGAAACAGTAAGTCTGAAGACTTCATGCTCTCTCCTGTCTACGCTATAATACTGATTTGATAGCATCTGCTGTCTGTTTTAGTTCCCCGGCTGCTGATATTCCCGGCTCCCAGGTAACCATGGCTGTCCCGTCTTCATATCTTGGAATCACATGTACATGCAGGTGAAATACCGTTTGTCCGGCCAGAGTTCCATTGTTCTGCACGACATGAAACCCGCCTGCTCCCAGACCCTTTTTTAATGCGCTGCCAATCCTTGCAGCCAGCGGCAGGATTTTAGCGGTGACGGTTTCGTCGGCATCACACAGATCCTGATAATGCTGTTTGGGCAAGATCAATGTATGACCCTTGGAGGCCGGCCCCAAATCCAGAATTGCCCGAAAGTCCTCGTCTTCAAAAACTGTCGCTGATGGAATTTCGCCATTAGCTATTTTGCAAAAAATACAGTCATTGCCATTCATTGATATCCCCCTTCACTATCTTAAATTAATAATTCTCTTTTTCGGTTTGCGATATAGTATAACGGCCAGAGCAATGCCGATCACCAGACCGGCAACATGCGCCACATTATCTACACCGGAGCTGGTAAAGCCAAAGTATAGAGAAAACACAGCGGTTACTACCAGCTGCCGGGTACTCAGATCTTCCAGCCGCCCCTTATTCACCGCAACTGCATAGAGTAAGCCGCCAACCACACCGAAGATTGCACCGGAAGCACCGGCTCCTACCGTCCTGTCATCCATTCCTGCCAGCAGGGATACGATATTGGCACCTACTCCGCACAGCAGATAAAATATCAGATATTTTATACTGCCCAGGGCACGTTCCATATTATCTCCCAGCACAAACAGGACCAGCATATTGTTAGCAATATGATTAATCCCAAAGTGCATGAAAACAGCAGTAACAAGGCGATAATACTCCTGATTCCCGACGACCGCCGGTGCATACATCGCACCGTGCTGTATCATGAATATAGAATTCTCACTGGAACCCACTATCTCCAAATATAAAAAATAAAGAATATTGGCGACAATGATCGCAGTATTCACCCATGTTTTCTTTCTGTTGTTAAACATCCAGAAATTCTCCTGTCTATAAGAATCTTAGAATCATCTATCGGTGATATTCTACCACAATAACCTTTGTTTGTTAAGTCATTTCGTCGATAATTATTTATCAAACTGATATCGGTACCGGGAAATGCTCACCACATCTCCTGATTGTAATTCCATTGTTTCATTGTTTTCTAACATCTTTCCGCCAATGATCGTTCCATTTGTCGAATTCAGGTCTGTAACCCGGTAACCGCTGTTATCCCGGTCGATCCGCAGATGCAGTCTGCTTACCGTATCACGATCCAGATAATAATCCACTATGTTTTGTTGCTTTCCAATGATAAAGGGATAATAGGAAATCGGAATATCCGCTTCTCCTTCATCCAGCGCCCGCAGCCACTGAATCTTTTCTTTTCCGGTAAAATCAGCCAGCAGCTGCGTGTCCTGACCGACTGGCGCAGTTTCCACCGGCGTCCTCTCCGGCTCCTCTTCAAACATCATCTCCCAGGGGATTTGTCCCGTTTGTATCGGTTCGGGCTTTTTCCGTTTACCCAACACTGTCTTTACTGTCTGCAAAAAATCCTTCGAAGATGGCCGGGATGGAGGCGGACTATATAATTGCCGGAGAGGCAGTTCCGGTTCCCCTTCGTCATAAACCTCGGCCTCTGCTTTTGGCATCTCCTGCTGCTGATACAGCAATTTTAAAATATCTTCCATTCCATAATTTGGTTTTCTGGTTTCCTGATAGAGACCGTAGGCCAGCACCACGCTTTCTTTATCCTGATGATCAACCTTGCCCAGCAGGTATTCCAGCAATTTGCTGAAATCCTCAGCAAAATTCTGCCGCAGCCCCGGAACCAGACAAATCCAGATCCGAAAGGACTCTGGGTCCACATAGAGATAATCCGGATTCAGCAGCATACCGTTTTCGCTAAGAAGATACTTCTCAATGTCTCCCAGCGCCCCTGATATGCCGGTAACCAGTTTCCGGATTTCCCCGCTTCTGACCGGTGTGCCTCCCAGCAGCCGGCTAAGGGGCTGCCGGGAGGTGATCTCATAAAAAAACCGGATCTGGTCATTCGTCTGCTGCATGGAAAAGGTCAGCAGGCCCTCAATATTATTTTCCAGCATCATCTGATATTCATAATGCTGCCAGTCAAGTTCCTCCGGTTCTATCACCAGATAATTGTGTTTCATTTCCCGACGATAACTGATCTTCATGACGACGGCTCCTCCACCAGACTCCACTTTCTTAATGATTTTTCCGGTCGAAATACCGGTGCTGTGATCTTCATACTCCAGCCGTTTCCCTGGTCCCAGCGGACAATCTCCGCTTCACCGATATTACGGACCGCATGACGTTCCACTTCTACATTCCGATGCAGCTCCATGATTCCGACAACCTCTGCATTGAGAGAAAATGCCGCCCGGATAATCAACATTACCGTAAAAAATACCGCCGCCATAATCCCTGTCGCCTCCACCGTGTAAGCTGCACGTAATCGCCTCTTCATATCTCATTTCCCTTTCTGGCACATCGGCCCTTTTCTTGTACACAAAACCGTTTTTACTTAACACATAATAACCAGACCCCCACCGGTACCAGAAACGGCAAAAACGGAACCGTTTGTTTTCCTACATTTTTTCGGATCAGAATCTGGTTCCAGACCAGCTTTACCAGGCAATAGCCGCTGCACAGAAAAAGACCATAGCAAAGCAGTGCCATGTTCTGCCAAAACCCCAGCATCAGACCGCTGACCAGAAAGAAACACCCGTCACCAGTTCCCACCTGCTCTTTCCAGAGCATACTGATTCCCAGCATTGCCAGGCCCGGACAGGCACCGCAAAGCAAATCGCCCCATTGATTCCAGCTCTGGCCCACTAATGCCAGACTGCCAAACAGCAGATACACCCATACCGCCACACTTTTCTTATGCAGGTCCTGTCCCGCTGCAATTAGTAAAAAGCATAAAAACAACCCTTTTTGTCCCATCTGTTAATGTCCTCCGGAGCAATAGGAGCAAGCCCCCAGATGCTCTGCTTCTGATAATTTTACCGCCCGTACATAAGCAATAATGGCGGTACAGTCTTTGGTGGTATGAAAACTGCTGCCACTTGGCATCACATGCACCATGCTGCCGGCTCCGGCCGACCTTCCGCAGACACTGCAGGCGTAATACTTCCCACCGCTGGTGTTGCGAAGACCACCCACCGCCTCAAAGCTTACCGTAGTCAGATCATTGGAAAGATAGTGGCAGCTTCTGCTGCGATGATAGCGAGTACCGTTTTTTCCGACATAGACCATTTCATCCTGATCTTCCTCATCGCGGCCATCCGCGCCATAAGATTTTCCGGCTTTTCCAATCCACGCCCGGCGGCGGCAGTGGGCAGTGCGCCTGACCGCCGGCAATCCCAGTACCGGAAATGGCATTTGGATCTCATAATCCAGAATCAGATCAAAGGTCTCACCATCTTCCAGAATCTGCGAACGCATCATCGTAACCGCCCGGCAATTTCCGGTGTCTGCATACGCCATTGTCCGCTCAGTGGCGTACCTGGCAGCGACCCCGGCAGCCAGATATTTGCAAAAAGAGCCGGCAAATTCTCCCGCCCCGGGTATGGCCCCCGTCTCATTTTTCTCCAGCAGGTCTTTTACATAGGCATATTTACTGAAATCTTCGCCAACGGCTTCCAGCCCCGCTTGAATCCTTCGCTCCGTATTCATGATCTTCATTGGCAAAATCAGGCAAACGGCCGCAAAGATAAATAAAGTCAACACCAAAGATGCTTCCACGGTCAGACTTGCGGGGGTGGACAGGAATGTCTTTTTACCAGTTCGTACCCGGAGAGGTGCTTTCTTTTTATTTTTATTATTTATTGTTCCGGAAAAAGACATTCCTTTTCACCCCCCTTAATAAATTCGTTCTGCCAATACCGACATGGGATATTGATGGTCTTGCCGGCCGGTTTGGTTTTCCACAAAAGCCAGGCCAAAGAAGACATGTTTTCCACAAACCATGGTTCTTATCCGGGTATGATAAAGGCAGCGGTACATCCGGAAATCCGCCTGCTTCTTTTGCAGATTCATTTGGATTATATCCATCATCCGGTATTCCTGCCGCACCGTATCCTCGACAATCAAAAGAATCTTAAGCCAGGATAAGTAATCAAGTCCTTTGTCGCCGCCTCCGGTCTCGGCTCCTTTCTGCTGCCCCATTGTCAGCAGCTGATCGATACTCAGAGTCCATGTGTCGGAGGTTTTAAGAAGCACTACCTTTTTTCCGGCCAGCAGACCGCGCAGATCCATAATTGCCTCACCCAGTGCCCAGACTGACATAATAAAAAATGTCACCACAAAGACAATCGGTGTCACTGCCGCTGCCCCGCTGATTGCCAGCGCCAGGGTCCTGGCCTGCTCCCTTTTTGCAGAGTCACTGAGAATATGAACCAGATTCAGCCCTTCCCGCACGGCCAACAAGCGTGCCAAAGTATTACCTAAATTCTCTTTATCGGTTCCCCGGCCGGCAATCAGGTATTCCATTTCATAAAACGCCGCAAAATCGTCCGGCTTTATTTTAGGTTCCTCTGACAGGAAGCAGGCGAAAAACTGTCCGCAGTACTCATTGATCAGCAGCTGGTCAAAAAGCGGTGTATGTCTGGTACCATTTGACCATATTGCTGCCTGGGACGGTGACCCGGCCAGCTGCAGCTCTGCTTCTGACAGCACGGTTCCTTCCGGCAGAACCAGGTTTAAAAGACCGTTGGTGCTCATCCTTTCAATTTGCTTTAACCAGCCTTCCTTTTCCTTATCTGCCACCCCATGAGGAAAGGACAGCTCCGTAATCTGGAGCCGTTCAAACCGGCGGATCACCGGATTCCACAAAGCTTCCAGGTCCGGACCGTCATCTTCCTCATCATCATCTTCTTCCCAGTTATCAATGATCTGCTGTACCCTGATGGCTTCCTCTATTACACTTTCTGTCAGAATCATCTGTTCTGCCGAAAGAGCTGTCTGTCGTTCAATCTCCTGACGGTACTCGCCATCCAGGGCAATATAGGATTCATATTGGCGAAACTCCTGCTCCATTAACTCCCGGGTTGATTCTCTTAACCCTTCTTTTTGTTTTTCATAGCTGCGGCGGCTCGCCGCCATTCCCCGGGCCATGGCATCCGCCCGTTTGGAGTAAGTCTCCACCAGACCGGGCATTCGTTTCAGCTCTTGAATCAACTTTTTCGCATCACTGCAAAAACCGGAACAATCATGATGCCGCAGCCGGTTAAGGCATTTCTGCTTCCACTCCGCCTGCTTTTTTAAACTGTTACTGATATCCTCCAGGGCTTTTTCCAGCTGCAGGGCTTCCCTGGCATGTCCGCGATATTGCCCGGCCGTAGTTTTGACGGCACCGGCTTCCTTAATATCATCATATAGTGACGTTACGACATCGGTATCAAAATCCAGTTTCCAAACTCCATATTTCATATAGTCCAGGACCTCCTGTTCCAGGTAACTGCCCTGATCATCCACCGCCGTCAGGAATTCCTCGGTCACCGCACCTTCCGCCGCCAGCGGATACCAGTTTTCAGTCGCCAGATATGGCTCCAAAAAACTTAAGTAATCCGCTGTCAGTTCTTCTTCATCCTCATATTCTGCAAACAGCAGGCGGTATCGGTCCCATAATGGCCGGTGATATTGGCTGAAGACCGAATCCATAGCCGAAGAGGCCGCCATCTGCAGATACCATCTGGCGCCTGCTGTTCTGGCTGATTCCAGCAGACAACAGAGCAACGCAAACACACACATCATCGTCAAACTGATAAATACCGTAACTTGTCCTTTCAGCCGCACTGTCATCTGCCTCCTTCCTTTAGTAAACTTCCTTGGACTGTTTGTGGATTTGGGTGAAGATATTCCCAAGCAGTTTCGTGATTTGGGTCTTGAAGATAAGCACCAGACCAATCAGAACCACCAGAATGAGGACTACTTCGACGACCCCCACACCATCCTCGTCTAAAAGAAAATTTTTAAAATCCTTTACTAATGTCATACTTTTTTCCTCCATAAGTTGTTTTTTATTTTTGTTTTTGTTTTTTTACGCCATGCTCATCATCGCCGGTACCATAATTATCACCATCACAATTCCCAGCATCAGGAACAACGGCAGCAGCAGTTTCGTTCCCGCTTCTTCCCCCAGCTTTCTGGCCAGGTTCTTTCGCTGTTCCCATGCATCCGCCAGCTCCAGTTCCAGCAGCGTCCGCAGGTTCCTAGTCCCCGACTTACGGTTTTGTTCCAACAGGCTGCTTAGCTTCAAATAAGGCTGCAGACGGCACCGACGGCCAAAATCCCGGAATGCCTCGCCCTCTGAAAGACCCCGCTCCATCTGATAATGAGTCTGGCTCATTTCCTCATAAAGAGCCCGTTTCCTTTGCCGGCCGGCCGCCAGCCCGGTCTCATAGTCCTGCACGATCCGGCCCCAGGCAAGCCGCATGGTCATCCCGGCACCAATAAAAATCATCAGCTTGGATACCAGATCGGCATAGTCAAGGAGCAATTCCCGTTCCCGTCGTTTCTCCTGTTCCCGAACATCCGACTGCACCTTGGCATAACATAAGATTGCCAAAATGCCGCCCAGAACCAGTAGTATGGCATGTCCGGAATCTTCCTTTGTTCGATAATGCAGGATCTTTCCTTCATATTCTGTCGGCAGCGACAGGACCTCCGCCTCCCGCTGCATTTCCTCCTTCTTTTGAATTTGTTGCTTTAAACCTTCGATCTGCCGCTGACTGTCAGTACAGACAAGTGGCAAAACCCGTACCGGCAGCTCAAAATCGGCTTTATGGATACCATCCGACAACGCCACCGTAAAATAAATCATCCGGCCCGTTTCTTCCGTCTCCGCAAGGGTATTATTGATCTTGCCCCGAGAATTGATCAGATCGGTATCTGATGAATACCAGCGCAGTTGGATTCCTTCAGACTCCAGATCGGCTGGCAGCACCAGATCGGTACGAACTTCCATCAATGATGGATTCTTTCCCCGAATACGCGCCTCCATCGTCTCCATGACTGTCAGGAACACCCTCTCGGCTTCTTCCCTGGTATATTCTCTGGCACCGATCTCCACGGTCAGTGGCACCGGATCCTGCACCAGCCCCTCCACATAGACCTGGATCTGTCTGGTTCCGCGCCCCGGGCTGTCACGCATAACCGCACTGTCCTGGGACAGCATGGCCGCCTGACGGCCGGCTGCCGTATTTTTATCGGTCATTACCGCCACCGCATAAAGCAGCACGCTTCCGGCCAGACAGCCAATCATTGGCAGCAGATATTTCTTCCTGTCCTGTTTTCTTTCATATTCCTTCACCCTGGTCACACCTCAATTGCCAATATTTTTTGTGCCAACACACAGGAAATTATGTAAACTGCAAGACATCCGGTCATCAGGATCCGGCCCAGCACCGTCCCATACATCTGATGAAAGAAACCCGGCGACGAACGGTCGATATAGAACACCAGAAAAAACGGAATCAGATTCATGACTTTTTGCTCAAACTGCCGGGATGCTGTCAAGGTGGCAATTTCCTCTCTGACCTGGATCTTGTCACGAATTACATCCGCCGTATGGCGCATGATCCCACTTAAATCTCCGCCGCTTCTTTTCGCCGTCCCAAAGACCTCTGCGAAACTTTGAATGTCCTCCAGGCCGCTGCGCTGGGCCAGCTCGCCAAGTACCTGCTCCACCGACCGGTTGGTCCGGATCTGCTGCACCATATAAGCAAACTCTCTGGTTATGTATCCTTGCTCGCCATATAGCAGCGTCAATTCCTGGGCGCTGACGGCCAACGCATTTTCAATGGAATACCCGGCACTCAGCGAAGAAGCCAATACCATCATCCCTTCCTTGAACTGTGAGCGCAGTTTCACCTGACGTTGCTGCATTTTTTGCTGCCGCTCATAAAAGGGATATATCATGGCAATAGGAAGTAAACCGAAAAAGACATAGATGCTCCGATAAAAGGTATAACTGAAAGCAGCACACAGCATCGTTCCTTTGCCCGCTGCCACCAAAAGCTCGATCATTGACAGCCGGTAACGGTCATACCTGATAACCGGCTGCCCGGAGTTTGCCGACCGCCTGCAGGGTTCCGGTTTTTTTAAGACTTCCTTTGACTTTTTGCTGGTTTCTGCCGCCGGCTTCCGCTCTTGTTTCCGTTCCCGCCCCCGTTCCGGTCTCATCTTCTTCGAACCGGTATAAGGAGTTGAGTTGTATTTCTCCATCTATATAGCCTCCTACCTCTACAATCTCCAAAACCTTTCTGCTTCTGTCCCGCAGCCGTCCCAGATGAACCAGAATATCAATCGCCGAGGCAATCTGGCTGCGAACCGCCGCCAGCGGCAGCTCTGCGCCCATCAAAGTCATCGTCTCCAGCCGCGAGAGCATGTCTTGCGGATTGTTGCCATGCCCCGTCGACAAACTGCCGCTATGCCCCGTATTCAAGGCCTGCAGCATATCCAGGCACTCCTTGCCTCTTACTTCGCCAACGATGATTCTGTCCGGCCTCATCCGAAGAGATGCCCGGATTAAATCACTGATCTCAATTGCACCTTCTCCCTCCACATTGGCATTCCTGGTCTCCAGCCGCACCAGATTCGGCACCTGCCGAATCTGCAGCTCAGCCGAGTCCTCAATCGTAATAACCCGCTCCGTCTCGGGAATAAAACCGGACACAGCATTTAAAAACGAGGTCTTTCCGGACCCGGTCCCGCCGCTGATAAACAGGTTATACCCGGCTTTTACCAGCTTCTCCAGAAACCCGGCGGCTTCGTTACTGATGGAATTCCAGGCAATCAGCTTATTCACATCAATCGGTTCCGGAAACTTACGAATCGTCACCACCGGTCCATTAAGTGCAATCGGCGGCAGCACCACATGTACCCGTGACCCGTCAGCAAGTCTGGCATCCGCAATCGGATGAGACACATTGACACTGCGGTTGATCCGGCTGACAATCTGCTGAATCATATCTTCCAGCTGACTGCCCTGTTCAAAACCATGATCCCAGCGGAAGATTTCCCCCTGCCTTTCCACGAAAATATCGTCTTTGCCATTGACCATGATTTCCGTTACCCCCGGGTCATCTACCAGTACCTGCAGAATATCCAACCGGCGAAAACCGTCAAACAGACGATTCCGCAGCTCCAGCCGCTGCTTCAGCGGAAGATACTCCTGTTCGCCCGCCTGGCTGATCGCCCGGTCAATACAGGCATATAATTCATCATCCTCAATCTGCCGGCAATTCTGCAATTCCTCCCGGACCTGCTCCCGTAAGCTTTCCAGTATTCCTTTCAAGCTTTCCAGCCCTCCCTTCTGCCCCCCAGCAAACTCCGGACATAGTCTCCGACTTCACTCCACAAAAGCTGTTCCAGATATCCTTCCGTCTGGGCCGGTTGTGCCTGGCTCCAGGGAAGCCGGATCAATTGCAGGCGGTTTTCCTCCGGCATCCTGCCGGAAAGCTCCAGATAGGCCATCCATTCTTCCAGCTTGGCCTTCGATATCCCATCAGAAAGCGTCGGCACATAAATCTGGCGGCACAACTCAAACAGCCGTTCAATGCCTTTGCCATACTGGCCAAAATCCACCACAATCACATCATATCCGCCGCTTGTACAGATTCCCGTAAGAAGCCCGGCAATATCTTCGCAGCTAATCTGCGCCAGGTCCTCGGCATAAGGCACCGGCGGGATGTAATCCATCTCATTTAACCGGTACGTGACTGCCTTTAGCCGCTCTCTGCCCAAATCCCCCTGACGGTAATAATAAAACAAATCCGACAGACTGGTCTTGTGTTCAGCCCCCAGCAACCGGGCAAGGCCCGAATTCTCTTCCAGGGTGAGAAACAACACCCGCGACTCCCGGGCCATAACCTGGCCCATAATCACCGCAAAACTGGTCTTCCCGCATCGGTTCACCGGCGAGTATACGCCAATGATACTGCCCGCCAGTCCGGCCTGCACATATACTGTCTGCTCCGGTGCCGTCCGGTAGCAGGCCATCACCTCCCGCAGCACATGATCCGAGGCCTGAAACTTATACACTACCGGATTGTCATCCAACCGGTCCCCTCCCATTCCCCCCAGCCAGATAATCTGTCCGGCTTTTATCTCCGCCAACGCCTGATCACTGACTTCATGCCCAATCAGCAAAAGCTCAACCTTCTGCTTCTGACTAAACGTCTTCAACCGCTCCAGGCTGGTAAATGCCACCGCCATAAACGGGGTCAATTCCTTATGATTGGCAAACTCCGCAAAACGCTCTGCATAGAACGGATCTTCATCATAAACTGCCATTACCCGTTTCATAAATTTAAAACTCCTTTCCCTGCTCTACCGACAATACTCCAGCAAAAGGTAAACATAAGACCCGACCGCCAGACAGGCCGCCAACGGAATCTTCTCTTCCCCGTGCTCTCCTGCCGGCGGAATATATGCAGTCCATGTTTTTGTTTGAACTCTTTGCCTGAACCAGGCATAAAGATAATTAAGACGAGTCACCAGACTCCTGTGATGCAAAAGAATACACAAAGACCAGACGGCGCCAACCGCCATGCCAAAACCAATTGCCATAAATCCGTCCTGCAGCCCCAGACAGCCGGCAATACAGACCATCATCTTGCCGTCTCCCGCCCCCAATAACCCCAGGCGAAATAGTAAAAAAACGGGAATCAATGCGGCGGCCGCTGCTGTCACAAACGCCATCCCCTGAAGCCATACCCCGGCTGCAATGCCCCAAAGAAGCCAGCTGTTTTTAACCCGCCGGTACTTACAATCGGTCCAGGCCCCGCCGAACAACAAGATACATAATAATGCCAACGTTACCGTTATCACCTCCTACTGTTTTTTCAAAAATTAAAGAAATTGGATAACCTGTCCGATATGGACAACTAAATACAGAATCAGCTCACCCTGAACGGATGTTGATTGTTTTATTATTATGCACATTTTTCCGTCTGTTGTCAATCCCTTTTTGCAAAAAAATTTCTGACGAAATTTCTGACCGGGGGTTAATACCATAACCCCTGCCGACGAATGATATCGGCAAAGGTTATGTGCGAATTTTTTTCTGATAGTAGCGAACGACACAGGATAAAGAAAAGCAGATGACGAAATAGACCATTGCAATAAACACATACAATGCCAAAATCTGCGCCGGCATACGGAGCTGCCCCATGACAACAGAAGAATTCCGCATGAATTCCGCAATATCCACCACCTTCAGGAATGAGGTGTCCTTGATCACCGTAATTACCTGTGAAAGCATGGCCGGAATAATACTCTTATAGGTTTGCGGCAGCACAATAAGGAACATGGTCTGCCAGAAGCTAAAGCCCTGAGAAGCCGCACCTTCAAATTGTCCTTTCGGAATTCCGTTGAGACCGCCCCGGACAATTTCCGCGACAACGGCCGTGGTGAAGAGTGTACAAGAAAAAATCGCTTTGAAAGTCGGATCACCCTGCATGGTAAAACGAATCCACAAAATCCAAAGAATATTTGGCGTACACCGGAAAATTTCAATGTATGCACCGGCCAGAGCCGACAAGACAGCACGCTTTCCCGTACAAAAATGTCGGATCATTGCCATGATCGTACCGAAAACCAAACTAAGCAGAATCGTGCAGACGGCAATCAGGACCGTCATCACAAGCCCCTGCATCATAAAAGAAACATTCGCTTTTGTAAATATAGGACTAAGTACCGCGCCCATCTATGCCACCTCCTTTCGCTTTTTCGGAACCGGAGTCTGCTTGGCGCGAACCTCCAGCCATCTGGCAAGCTTTGCCAAAGGAAAGCAAATCAGGAAATACATGAGCGCACATGGTAAATAAGCCTGAACAAAGTAGCCGCGGTCAGAACCCCAGGAATCCGCATAGTACATCAGATCCATACCGGCAACCATGGCCAGAACAGAGGTGTTTTTTACCAGGTTCAAGGCTTGATTGGCAAGTGAGGGCATGATGATTTTTATCGTCTGGGGCAGAACAATATAACGCATGGTCTGAAGATAGTTAAAGCCCTGAGAATAGGCAGCTTCAAACTGCCCCCTGGGAACAGCTTCAATACCGGTACGGATAACCTCGGAAATGTAGGCACCATGATAGATACCTACACCGATGACACCAAGCGTAAATTTGGGAACCCTTCCGCCAATGACATACGGAAGGCATGCATAATAAAAGAAGACCTGAACAACCAACGGCGTATTCTGGAAGAACTCTACATAAATTCTCGATAGTAACTTGCAGATTTTCACTTTTGATGTGGAAAACAAACCAAATATGATTCCAAGAACCAGCGCCAGCAGAAGTCCTGCCAGCGCAACTCTCAATGTCATTAAAAAACCAGGTATATATTGACCCGGAAGCACTTTGAAAAATGCCTCCCAACGCTTTACGTTAAACAGATCTGTTATCATATGCTTTACTCAATTCCCCATTCTTTTAACATTTCATCCATTTTTCCACTGTCCTTTAAGCCGGTGACAACACCATCTGCCAAATCAGCCAGACCCTTGTTATCCAGCTTGGAAACAACGCCGTATTCCTGCTCGGCAAAACGGTCCTCAAGAATAATGGTAGTATCATCATTATATCCGGCTAAGATTGCCCGATCGACAGAAAAAACATCAATATTTTTTGCCGCCAGGGCCGCCGCCAGTGATGGATATCCATCAAATTCTTCAAATTCCGGTTTCACATCAAAGCCGTTTTCCTCGCAATAAGCAAGGAAGCCTTCCTTTGAAGTAGAACCCTGTGAAACACCAATTACCTTACCGTTCAGGTCCTGAATCGAAGTAATTCCTGATTCTTTTAAAACCAGAAGACCAACTGCATCTGTGTAATAAGGGGTGGTGAAGTTCCAGTTTTCTTTTCTTTCCGGTGTGATGGTATAAGTTGCGATAACCAGGTCAACTTCACCATTGTCGACCAACGGCCCGCGGGTTTTGGCAGTAACACCCTGGAAACTAACCAGTTTGTCAGCTTTTGCTTCCTCGGCGGTACAGTCAAAGATTTCGCCGGCGATATGATATGCCAGATCAATTTCCAGCCCTTCCATCTCACCGGTCCCGGTATTTTGAAGACCGAATTTAGGAACGTCGATTTTACATCCTACTTTCAGCACTCCTGCATCCATGATTTTCTGAACATCTGCCGAAACATCACCGGCAGCAGCAG
>Ga0154002_1000079_pt1 | contig 21546 bp, 21 predicted proteins | sample TSNY086MetaG_FD_102276 | JGI IMG/M metagenome (GOLD analysis project Ga0154002, IMG submission 102276) | Attine ant fungus gardens microbial communities from New York, USA - TSNY086 MetaG | ecosystem: Host-associated > Fungi > Mycelium > Unclassified | place: USA: New York, Robert Cushman Murphy... | reverse complement strand
TTTTGACTCCTTCCCGGGCATGGGTGGTGTACCGCGGCTAATGCAATTAGTGGGGTATTCCAGGGCAATGGAAATGATCCTGTTCGCCGAGGAATTGGATGCGGAGAAGGCATACAGGGAGGGAGTCGTGAATGCGGTAGCAGAAGCGGAAAGCGCATATGAAACGGCGGTGTGTTGGGCAGAACTGCTGGCCGGTAAAGCCAGAATCGGATTGGCTGCCACAAAGGAAATGGCACATTGTCTGCAGGAGAAGGAACGGGAATATCTGTATTTGGTTTCCCAGAGCATTTCGCAGAGGGTGGCAGACAGCGGTGCGTTACACAAACAGTCACAGGAGTTTTTAAGCCGTAAAAGTAAAAAAAACGGTGAAAAATAAACTTTAAACTACCAAAAACGAAGGGGGAAAGTAATAATGAAAAAGCGGATCACTAGTATTTTGGCTCTGGCAATGGCAGCTTTATGGATTACCGGATGCGGGGGCGGCGGAGAAAGTACATCGGCAGAAACCACAAAATCCGATACGGCAGCAGCAAGTACGACGGCGGCAGCGAATGAAAAATATCCGGAATCGGATATAGCCTGCGTGGTTCCATTTGGAGATACTTCCGGCACTAATACCATATGGAGAGCCTTTGTATCGGCAGGACTGGAGGCGGAATTAGGAGTGTCGTGCATTTTCGATAATCAGTCAGGTGCCAGTGGTTCTGTCGGTACAACCTATGCATTAAACCAGCCGGCCGATGGATACACGATTTTGATGGGTTCGGAAAGTACTACGATGTTCAAATGTTTGGATTTGATTGATGTTACATATGACGACATGATTCCGCTCTGTTTGGTGGCCAGAGATTGCGGTATTTTGTGCACGTCCCCTGGATCCAAATTTGAAGGAATGAATTTCCAGGAGGTAATTGATTATATGCTGGCGAATCCTGGAGAAGTTACAGTTGGGACCACTGGCGTAGGTACTATGCCCTGGGTATGGTGGACGCTCTTTGAGAACACTTATGGAGTCGATATCACGCAGGTAAGCTTTGATGGCAGCGGCGATGCGAATACCGCTTTAATGGGCGGGCATATTGATTTATTTATTCCTGGTATTACTACTTCAAGCGCTCTTGTAGAGGCGGGATCTTTAGTTCCTATCTGTGTATTGGATGAAGAAGAGCTGGAAGGCTATGACTGTGATACGATTATCGATTACAATGCGGATTTTCAGCAATACCTTCCCTATGGTTCTTTCTTTGTAGCCTCAGTTAAAGCAGGAACCGCGGAGAATATTGTGAAGAAACTGCAGGATACGTTTATGGAAGTGTATGACAAGGACGAATTTCAATCCTTCCTGCAGACGAGGGGGAATATCCCCATGGGTCTGACGGGGGATGATGCACAGGAATTTATGAAACGCCAACAAGCCATTATCTCCTGGTTGATGTATGATTTAGGTGAATCCGAAATCGAACCGAGTGAGTACGGCGTCGAACGGATTACGGAATAAAGTATTTTAAATTCGAAACTGGGAATAAATCAAACGATTTGTTCCCAGAGATATTTGGAGGGGACGGATTGAAGAAGAAAATTTATTTTGCACGTGAGTATACAATGATTTTAATTCTGGCCATATTCAGTCTGGTGGTATTGATTGCTTCGGTTAACCTGATGAATCAGACGGCGAAGTATGAAGATCCGCCAGGACTATTTCCGACGGTTGTGTCTGCCGCCATGCTGGTGTGCTGCCTGGTTACGTTATTTAAAGTACGAAAAGATGCTTTACCGGAAGATAAGATGGAAGATGTTCCGAAAGACATCTCTGCGGGTGCATGGGAAACGATTCGATTTTCAGCAAAGGTGGAAGTTCCGTTTACTGTTTTTGTAATGATTGTATTGACGATTTTGTATGGCGCTTTCCTCTCAATAGTAGGTTTTTATATATCAACAGCCGCCTTTTTGTTCAGTTCCATTGCCTTTTTGTATCGTGGACGGATCAAGAGAACAACATTTGTGACGCTTGGAAGTCTAATTGCCATTTATGTCATCATGGAGCTGATCTTTAAAATTAAATTACCGGGAGGACTGTTATGACGGAAATATTTATGACGATTTCAGATGGACTGGTGATATTTGCGCAGCCAATACTCCTGCTTTATATGACAGCCGGTGTTATATTCGGGATGTATGCCGGTGCAATGCCGGGAATATCCGTTACGATGGCCATGTCACTCATGGTATCCTTTACCAACGGCTGGAATATCTATCCTGCCCTGGCGGCCATCATCGGCTGCTATGTCGGTGGTGTTTACGGCGGATCACGTTCTGCGATTCTGCTGAATGTGCCCGGGACACCGGCAGCACTGGCGACAGCCTTTGACGGCTATCCGTTAGCTCAGAAGGGAAAGGCGGCCAAGGCATTGGGAGTAACAGCGATTCAGTCTGTTATTGGCGGTATCATCGGATCCATTTTCCTGCTGTTCTGTGCACCGCTGATTACCCGTTTTGCTTTACTGTTTGCTCCCCGGGATTATTTTCTGCTGGCATTGGTCGGCATCGTCCTAATGGCTTCTATGTCGGGCGGCTCTTTTTATAAGGGAATGATTGCGGGTTTTCTGGGAATGATGATTGGGTGTATCGGCATGGATTCTTCCACCGCCGTTCCACGCTTTACCTTTGGCTCTCTGTACCTGATGAACGGAGTGAGTTCCGTGGCCATTATTATTGGCCTGTTTGGTCTCTCCGAATCTTTGGTCCAGATGCGTGATCTGGCGAAGATTGAGGTGAGGAAACAAGATATCAGCAGAATCTGGCCGACGTTTCAGGATGCGTTTGGTTATATGAGAGTTACGATAGAATCCTCTTTGATTGGTATCTTTATTGGTGCGCTTCCTGGAACGGGAGGAAATATCGCGGCACTCATTGCTTATGACCGGGCGAAAAAGAGTGTGAAAAATCCGGAAGTTCCTTTTGGTGAAGGAGCCATTGAAGGTTTGGTAGCTCCCGAATCGGCGAATAATGCGGCTGTGGGCGGTGCTGTTGTGCCGATGCTGACGTTAGGGATTCCTGGAGACTCCGCTACGGCCATTATGCTGGCAGCATTATCGGTTCATGGAGTAACGGCAGGTCCGCTGCTCATGACACAGGGAGATGGAGTTTTTGGCGTGATTGTATTGCTTGTACTGCTGGCCAATATTGTTTTACTGCCGGTTTCCTTTTCCGGTATCAAGATGTTTTCTAAAATTGCGGAGGTTCCGAAAGAAGTACTTCTTCCCCTGATTATTGTACTGACGGTCGTCGGCTCTTTTGCGGCGAAAAAGAGCCTGTTTGATGTGTATTTTATGATTGGTTTTGGCATTCTGGGTTATTTCCTGAAGCTGCATGGGTTTTCTACCGGTCCGATTGCGCTGGGCCTGATTCTATGTTCTCTTTTGGAGTTGAATTTTCGGAGAGCGGCCGCCATGTCCCGCTACAATGTAGGAACATTTTTTATGAATATCTTTTCTAATCCGCTTTCACTTGTGCTGTTCCTGCTGATGGTTATTATGTTTTTAAGCCAATGGGGAGTATTTAAGAAAATAAAGAAATCAATCAGAAAAAACAAGGCAGAATAACGTCCTGACTTGGAGGGGAAACTAATATGAAGATAACAAAAGTGACAGTAATGCATGTTCACAATATAAAAACCGATCCGGCGGAAGCAGGGCAGCGGCCGATTTTGCTGCGAATTGATACAGACGAGGGGATTTATGGCGTAGGAGAGGTGGGTATGGCCTATGGCACGGGAGGGACTGCCGCCGTAGGGGTGGTACAAGACTATGCCGCAAAGATTATCGGCATGAATCCAATGGATACCGAACGAATCTGGGAAAAGTTGTTAAAGACTACCTTTTGGGGACAAGGCGGCGGAACGGTAATTTTTGGAGGAATGAGCGGGATCGATATCGCCTTGTGGGATATCAAAGGAAAGGCTCTTGGAGTGCCGGTCTACCAGTTGTTAGGAGGAAAATGCCGGGATGATTTAAGAACCTATGCTTCTCAGATTCAGCTGGCATGGGCGCCTAAGAGAGAAATCTGCAAATTGCCGGAGGATTTTGCGAAGCAGGCCCGCATTGCCGTTGAAGACGGGTATGATGCTATTAAGGTGGATGTTCTTCAGTTTGATGAAGAGGGAGTTTCGGGAGGATATTGGCTGGAAGGACCCTTGCGGCAGAATGTGATCAGGGTTGGCGTAAGCCGGGTGGCTGCCATTCGGGATGCGGTAGGACCGGATGTAGATATATTAATTGAAAATCATGGACATACAGATACGGTAGCAGGTATTCAATTTGCCAAAGCAATCGAACCTTACAATATCTTTTTCTATGAGGAACTTAACTCGCCGCTGAATCCGGCTATGTCGAAGGTGGCCAGAGAAAAAATCAATATTCCCATAGCAGCCGGAGAAAGAATTTATACCCGATGGGGTTATGTCCCTTTTTTTGAAGACCACTCCATTGATATCATTCAGCCGGATCTGGGAATCTGTGGCGGCATTACCGAATGCAAAAAGATTTGTGATATGGCGCATGCCTATGACATCACCTGCCAGGTGCATGTGGCAGGAACTGGGGTTGCGGGGGCAGCTTCCCTGCATGTAGAAACGGCAATTCCCAATTTTTGTATCCATGAGCACCACCAAAAGGCACTCATGAAGGAGTATATAGAATTGTGTGAATATAATTATCAGCCGGTAAATGGCCGTTTTCATGTGCCTGAGCTTCCGGGAATTGGACAAGATTTAACAGATACGGTTTACAAAAACTCGGATATTTATGTGGTCGAGTAAGAAATATATATAAAATGAGTTTGGTGAATCTGGATTGCCTATTCAACCAATCGAAAAGCAGTGAAAGGCGAGTCGGAGGACTCCTCTTTCACTGCTTTTTGATTCTATCCCCCAGATTCAGAGCATTACACGATCCCATAGGATTCATCCACTGCCACAATATGGAGCCGGATGCCCATATCTGTGAGAGTCTTACGCCACTCTTCTGAGAGACCGTCATCGGTTACCACATCGTCTATCTCATCTAAATTACAAAAATATGCAGAGCGCACTTTCCCGAATTTACTGGAATCGGCCACGAGAATCTTCTGGATGCTGGAGCCCAGGATCGCCTTCTTAGTGGGGACTTCGTAACCGTTGGCGCAGGTTACACCCAGCTGGGTATGGATTCCGGCGGCAGAGACGAAGACCTTCTGTGCCCGGATGCCCTTAATAAACTGAATGCCTTCTTCGCTGCTGAACATCTGTGTATTCGGATGGTAATATCCTCCGGAGAAGATGATCTTAATTCCGGGAATGCGCCGGATCTCCATCAGAATGTTAACATTGTAACAAAGTACGGTAATATCCTGGCCGGTCGGCAGATAGGAGGCCAGGCGCTCCGTGGTGCTGCCGGTGTCAATGACAATGATATCGTTTGGGGCCACCATGCCGGCGGCATATTTCCCGATCCGATCTTTCTGGCGGTTCTGTTTGTCTGCCTCGGAAGATAGATTGTAGCTGGTCTGGCTGCCGATCCCCAGATGCGCAGGATTGTATACGGTGGTGCCGTCTATGTTCTCTGCAATCTTATTCGCTTCGAGGATCCTAAGATCACGTCGGACGGTCATCTCGGAGACATTCAATAATCGGGACAGTTCTTTGATAGAAACATAGCCGCGCAGGCGCAGAATTTTGATTAGCCGCTCTATGCGGTCATCCTTTTTGCTCATAATAACCGCCTTTCTTGTCATTCGTGATAACATTGTAGCAGTATTTGTCGAAATTGTAAAGAGAGAACGTGAAAAACCTTAATAATGATCCTATAATCACAGTATTATGAGAAAAAGCAAGTAAAATGTAAAAATAGTAACATTATTGATTTGACAAAGCATGAGCAATATGTTAGCATATAAGCATAACAAACCAGATCGGAATATTAGCGGTTTCACTTTATCATTGTGGAGGGTAAGGAATGGAGAATTCACAGATATTATCCCATGTAGACCATACGTTTCTGAAGGCGGCTGCGTCATGGGAAGAGATTCGCTCACTGTGTGAAGAAGCGATCTATTACAAGACAGCATCTGTTTGTGTTCCCCCTTCGTATATTTATCGGATCGCCCAGGAATTTCCCCTGCTGAACATTTGCACGGTGGTAGGCTTTCCACTGGGATACAGCGTCGTGCAGGCGAAGCAGGCGGAGGTGGAGTCGGCCATTGCGGATGGAGCCTCCGAAGTAGATATGGTCATTAACATAGGTGACGTGAAGAACAGGGACTATAACCGGATTACGGAAGAGATCCGCACGTTGAAGAAGGCAGCAGGCGGCCGGATCCTAAAGGTAATCATTGAGACATGCTTCCTCACGGAGGAAGAGAAAATCGCGCTTTGCAAGTGCGTAACCGAGGGTGGCGCCGATTATATTAAGACCTCGACGGGCTTTGGCACTGCCGGAGCCTTTATGGAAGATATTCTTTTGTTCAGGCAGCATATTGGGCCCGACGTGAAGATCAAGGCCGCAGGAGGCATCCGCAGCCGACAGGACATGGTGGATTTCCTGGAGGCGGGATGTGACCGCCTGGGTACCAGCTCTGCCATTAAGCTTTTGGCGGGAGAGGCGGCTGCCGGCTATTAAAGGAGGGGATACCATGAGTGACAGAGAACTGATCCGGGCAGCACTTGCGGCGCGGGAATGCTCCTATTCCCCCTATTCCGGCTTTATGGTAGGAGCGGCATTATTAACGGAGAGCGGCAGGGTGTATGCAGGATGTAACATTGAGAATGCGGCATATACGCCCACAAACTGTGCCGAGCGGACGGCGTTTTTTAAGGCAGTATCGGAGGGAGAGCGGGAGTTTGCTGCGATCGCTGTGGCGGGCTGGCCCAGAGACGGCGAAGCCGGCTATGCATTCCCCTGCGGTGTCTGCAGACAGGTTATGATGGAGTTTTGTGATCCGGATCACTTCCGTGTATTGGTAGCGGCCGGAGAAGAGGAGTGCCGGGCTTTTACCCTGCGTGAGTTACTTCCGGAGGGCTTCGGTCCGGCAAACCTCACTTGACGAATGGTTCCGAACCCTGCTAAATGCAGGGTAAAATAAGAACAAAATAGGAGGACAAATATGAAAAAAATGGTAGCTTTACTACTGGCGGCGGTTCTGGGATTATCCCTGACAGCTTGCGGGGGGACATCGAACGAGACCACACCTGCCGCGACCACGGCAGACGAGAGTCAGGGAGGGGAAACCACCGCGTCTGCCGCTGCAGAAACCACTAAGGCGGCAACAGCAGGAGACACGTATGAATTGGCCCTGATCACGGATTTGGGGACAATTGATGACAAGTCCTTTAACCAGGGCGCTTGGGAAGGCCTGGTGCAGTACGCCGAAGAGAACGGAATTACCCACAAATACTACCAGCCTACCGAACAGAGTGACGACGCTTATCTGGCAGGTATTGATCTGGCAGTAAAGGGTGGCGCGAAGGTAATTGTAACTCCTGGATTCCTGTTTGAGGCTCCGATCTACGAAGCACAGACTCGTTACCCGGAGGTACATTTCATCCTGGTGGATGGCGAGCCTCACAGTGCAGACTACAGCGATTACCTGACCGCGGACAACACCGTAGCCGTAACCTATGCTGAGAACGAGGCCGGTTTCCTGGCAGGTTATGCAGCCGTAAAAGATGGTAACACGAAGCTGGGATTCGTCGGCGGGATGGCAGTACCGGCAGTTGTAAAATTTGGTTACGGCTTTGCGGAAGGTGCGGAGTACGCGGCGAAAGAGCTGGGACTGGCGGCAGGATCCATTACGATCAACTACCATTATACCGGCGCCTTTGCAGCGTCTCCGGAGGCACAGGCATTAGCGGCTTCCTGGTACAATGATGGTGTGGAAGTGATCTTCGCCTGCGGCGGCGCGGTTGGTAACTCCGTAATGGCAGCGGCAGAGCAGGCCGGTACGAAGGTAATTGGCGTGGATGTAGACCAGTCTTCTGAGTCTGAGACCGTTATTACCTCTTCTATGAAGGGACTGAGCACTTCCGTATACAGCTGCCTGGTCGATTACTATGCCGGTACTTTCCCTGGTGGTAAGACCCTGGTACTGGCAGCAGATAATGATGGCGTAGGCCTTCCGATGGATACTTCTAAGTTCGAAACCTTCTCTCAGGCAGATTATGATGCTATCTATCAGAAGCTGGTAGAGAAGAGCATTACACTGACCACAGAGTTGGCTGAAGGCGGTTCCCCGTCCGGGCTTCCGTTAGAAATTGCTACGATCACGGAAGTGAAATAAACGTAAATTACTTCAAAAAGGATGTAGAAGCAAATGGGTGTGTCATCCTGAGCAGAGCGAAGGATCTAGTGTATTTATACGTATCAAACGGTACTCTACACTAGATCTTTCTCTGTATTATTAAGGGACATTCCGGCAAATGATAGCGACGCGGAGGTGAGGCGGTTGGAATACATTATTGAAATGTGTAATATTACGAAGGAATTTCCTGGTATTATTGCAAATGATGATATCACCCTTCAGTTAAAAAAGGGAGAAATACATGCACTTTTGGGAGAGAACGGAGCAGGCAAGTCCACGCTGATGAGTGTACTGTTCGGCCTGTACCAGCCGGAAAAGGGCGTGATTAAGAAGAACGGGAAGCCGGTGAAGATTCAGGGGCCGAATGATGCTACCAGACTTGGAATCGGCATGGTGCACCAGCATTTTAAGCTGGTACATAACTTTACTGTATTAGAAAACATTGTTCTGGGTGTGGAAACCACGCAGAATGGACTATTAAAGATGGAAGATGCTAAAAAGCGTGTCGTGGAGCTTTCCAGCCAATATGGACTGGAAGTGAATCCGGATGCGCTGATTTCGGATATAACGGTGGGAATGCAGCAGCGTGTGGAGATCTTAAAAATGCTGTACCGGGAGAATGAAATCCTGATCTTTGATGAACCGACGGCGGTGCTGACACCCCAGGAGATCGAAGAACTGATCAAGATTATGAAGGGGCTTGCAGCCGAAGGTAAGTCAATCCTTTTCATTACCCATAAGCTAAATGAGATTAAGGCGGCGGCAGACCGCTGTTCCGTTCTGCGGAAAGGCCGCTATATTGGCACGGTTCGTGTACCGGTCACCTCTAAGGAGGAACTTTCCGAGATGATGGTGGGCAGGAAAGTCAGTCTGATGGTTGAAAAACCGGAGGTGCAGCCGGGTAAAGTGATTTTAGAAACCAAGGGACTTACGGTGGCGAGTAAGACTTCCCATAAAAATCTGATAGAAGATGTTACTTTTCAGGTGCGGGCCGGAGAAATTGTCTGCATCGCGGGAATCGACGGCAATGGGCAGAGCGAGCTGGTCTACGCACTGACAGGCATGATTCCGGCAGACTCCGGCAGCATTCAGCTGAATGGAAGAGACATCACCGGAGAGAGTATTCGCAAGCGTGGAGTGGCTGGGATGGCCCATATTCCGGAAGACCGGCATAAGCATGGACTGGTGTTAGACTATAATTTGGCTTATAACCTCGTTTTGCAGAGTTACTTTACCCCTCGTTTCCAGCGGGGAGGATTTCTGAAATACGATGAAGTTTACCGGTATGCGGGCGAGCAGATTGAGCGCTTTGATATTCGCAGCGGGCAAGGGGCGAAGACCATTACCCGCAGCATGTCGGGCGGGAATCAGCAAAAGGCCATTGTCGCGCGGGAAATTGACCGGGATCCGGAACTGCTGATCGCCGTTCAGCCGACCCGTGGACTGGATGTGGGTGCAATTGAGTACATTCACCGGCAGCTTGTGGAAGAGCGCACCAAAGGAAAAGCCGTTCTTATAATGTCTCTGGAGTTGGACGAAGTTATGAATGTCAGTGACCGGATTCTGGTGATCTACGAAGGAAAAATTGTAGCCGATGTGAATCCTAAGGAAGTGACCTATCAGGATCTGGGATTGTATATGGCAGGATCGGCGAAAGGGGGAGCGCATAATGGGACAGCTTAAAAAAATTTTAAGAACGGATTCCTCCGCGAATGTGTTATCTTCGTTAATAGCGATCCTTGTAGGTCTTCTGGTGGGATTTGTGATCCTCCTGATCAGCGATTCTTCCCAGGCAGTAGGAGCCTTTGGCGCCATTCTGACGGGCGGTGTGTCGGACATGAAGAGTATGGGACAAGTCCTGTATTATGCGACACCGATCATCATGACCGGTCTCTCTGTGGGGTTTGCTAACCGTACCGGCCTTTTTAACATCGGTGCCTCCGGCCAGTTTATCGTAGGTGCCTATGCGGCGATTGTAGTAGGTGTGAAATGCACCTTCCTTCCAGGGGCGCTGCACTGGGTCGTAGCGCTGCTGGCAGCGATGTTAGCCGGTGCATTGTGGGGAGCGATTCCCGGACTGCTGAAGGCATACCGGAATGTAAATGAAGTAATTGCCTGTATTATGATGAATTATATTGGCATGTATATGGTAAATTTTCTGATTACGAAGACCGTCTTTGATTCGCTGAAGAACCAAAGTATGCGGGTGGCGAATTCCGCCAATCTTCCGAAGATGGGGCTTGATCAGATCTTTAGTGAAGGAAACAATGCTTCCAGTGCGAACAGCGGAATCTTTATTGCGGTTCTGATAGCGATTGTAATTTATATTATATTAGAGAAGACCACCTTCGGTTATGAACTGAAGGCCTGCGGATTTAATCAAGATGCCGCAAAATATGCCGGTATCAATGAGAAGCGCAGCATTGTCAGCTCCATGGCGATTGCAGGTGCCATGGCAGGTCTGGGCGGTGCACTCCTGTACCTGGCCGGCTCCGGTAAGGGAATAGACGTAGTAGACGTTTTGGCAGCAGAGGGCTTTAATGGTATTCCGGTAGCGCTGCTGGGATTAAACAATCCGATCGGAATAATTTTTTCGGGATTGTTAATAGCGTATCTGAATGTGGGCGGTTTTAATATGCAGTTGTTTAATTTTGCCCCTCAGGTCATTGAAATTATTATCGCCGTTATTATTTACTTTAGTGCATTTGCCCTTTTATTCAAAGGCTTTATCCAGTCACGGAAGGGGAGAGGTGGTAAGGCTTCGGCAGCAGCCGGGCCTGCGGCCGCCGGTATTCCCATCAGCAACGATAAGGAGGAGGGACAGAAACCATGAGTATCCTATATTTCCTGGTACAGCAGACAATGTTCTTTTCGATTCCTCTGTTAATTGTCGCATTAGGCGGTATGTTCTCAGAGCGCAGCGGTGTGGTGAATATCGCGCTGGAAGGCATCATGATTATAGGAGCCTTTACCGGAATACTGTTCATCTCTACCTTCCAGGATGTGATTCCGGGCCAGCCCGTTCTCATATTGGGAATTCTGGTATCCGCCGTAACCGGTATCATTGTGTCACTGGCCCATGCTTATGCCTCGATTAATATGAAGGCAAACCAGGTAATCAGCGGAACGGCGATCAATATGTTCGCGCCGGCGATTGCCATCTATGTAGCCAGACTAATCCGTACCGTGCAGCAGATTCCGTTTGTAAATCAGTTCCGGATTGAGAAGGTACCGGTGCTTGGCAGTATCCCGGTGCTGGGGCCACTATTGTTCCAAAATACCTACATCACTACCTACCTGGGTTTTATAATCCTGATCGTGTCCGGAATCGTTCTGTATAAGACCCGGTTCGGCCTGCGCCTGCGGGCCTGCGGCGAACATCCGCAGGCAGCGGATTCGGTGGGCGTAAATGTGTATAAAATGCGCTATCTGGGTGTAATTCTCTCCGGTGCTCTGGCCGGTGTAGGCGGGCTGGTGTTCATCATTCCCACTTCTACCCAGTTTAATGCGACGGTATCCGGTTATGGTTTCCTTGCGCTTGCGGTGCTGATCTTCGGACAGTGGCGCCCTGGACGGATTGTCGTGGCAGCGTTTTTCTTCGGACTCATGAAGGCGGTGGCTTCGTCCTATTCCGGTATTTCCTTCATGCAGAGTATTCCGATTCCCAGTTACGTATATAAAATGATTCCGTATGTTGCGACTCTGATCGTGCTTGCCTTTACTTCTAAGAAGTCCATGGCACCCAGAGCCGAAGGAATTCCCTATGATAAAGGAAGCCGATAGGAGGTATTTGTATGGAACCAATGTACCATGTTGGATTTGATGACACCCATGGCGCGAAATATGTGATTCTGCCCGGTGATCCGGGACGTGTAGAGAAGATTGCGGCCTATCTTACGAATCCTCGTTTTTATCATCAGAACCGGGAGTATACCACCTGGCTGGGTGAGCTGAACGGGGAGACCGTAATGGTGATGTCTACCGGAATGGGCGGACCTTCCACTGCCATCGGCGTGGAGGAATTATACCAGACCGGTGTGAGGAATTTTATTCGTGTCGGTACCTGCGGAGGAATGGCGACTCCGGTGATAGGAGGAGACGTGGTGATTGCTACCGGAGCGATCCGGATGGAGGGAACCACGAAGGAATATGTGCCGCTGGAATTCCCCGCGGTAGCGAATCTGGATGTGACCAATGCCCTGGTGCAGGGTGCGAAGAATATCGGTGCCCGCTGGCATGCCGGAATTGTACAGTGCAAGGATTCCTTCTACGGGCAGCATAATCCAGACCGTATGCCCGTAGGATATGAGCTGAAGGATAAGTGGGAGGCGTGGGTCAAGGCCGGCTGCCTGGCTTCCGAGATGGAGAGCGCCGCTTTGTATATTGTGGCACAGACACTGGGAGCCCGGGCCGGATGCATCTGCGGCGTCGTCTGGAATCAGGAGCGGGAAAGGCAGGGCCTGAGTAATCCCCATTGCCATGATACCACGCTGGCAATTCGGGTTACAGTGGAAGCAATACGCTTGCTGATTAAAGAGGATAAAGTGAAACTTAGTTCAGAGGGAGTTTTTGACACCCAGGGTCTGCCCCAGCGAAGCGAGGGTACTGAACTTTAGTTGAACCAATCCAGGGATTTAGCAGCTCTTATCCTGCCGCCTGGAGAGGCGGGGGGATTAGAGCTGGTTAGTCATCGGATAAAAACCAGGAGGTAAAATGAATTTAAAAGAGCAAATTGAATCCAGTGTGAATTATATCCGCAGTATTACGGATTTTCAGCCGGAAATCGGCATGATTCTGGGGAGCGGTCTGGGCGGCTATGCGGATCAGATCGAGAATCCCGTGTACATTCCCTATGGAGAGATTCCGGGCTTCCCGGTATCCACGGTAGCAGGTCATGCAGGACGTTTTGTTCTGGGAGAGCGTTTCGGTAAGCGAATTATTGCCATGCAGGGACGCTTTCATTTCTATGAGGGTTATTCTCAGGGACTGATTACCATGCCGGTGCGGGTAATGAAGCGGCTGGGTGTAAAGCAGCTGCTGCTGACGAATGCGGCAGGGGGTGTAAATACGAGCTTTCCGGTGGGAGCGCTGATGCTGATTACCGACCACATAAACTATTCGGGACAGAATCCGCTGACAGGAGAGAACCTGGAGGAGTTTGGGCCTCGTTTTCCCGATATGGGAGATGTGTATTCCAGGACACTTCGGGAGAAACTAATGGCGTGTGCGGGCGAGGCCGGAATTCTGCTGCAGGAGGGCGTGTATATGATGTTCTCCGGCCCGAATTATGAGACTCCTGCCGAGGTGCGAATGGCACGGATCGCAGGCGCGGATGCGGTAGGTATGTCGACAGTGCCGGAGGCCATAGTGGCGAGACATTGCGGAATGCAGACCATTGGGATTTCCTGTATTACGAACTTTGCGGCAGGAATTCAGCAGACTCCGCTGAACCATGCGGAAGTAGTAGCGGTAACCACACGGGTGTACAGCGGCTTTGTAGCCTTATTGGATATCCTGGTTCAGCAGGTGTTTTCGTGACCAGGCAAAAGGAATAGAAGGAGTAATATGAAAGCCAAACGTGTATTTTTAATTGTCCTGGACAGCGCCGGGATCGGGGAACTGCCGGATGCCGCCGAATACGGTGATGCAGGCAGCAATACCTTTAAGGCGCTCTGGGACAGCGGCAGGCTGCAGGTACCAAATATGCAGGAATTGGGCCTCTTTAATATTGATGGAATGGAGTATGGACCTTCGGTGGCAGAACCAAAGGGCTGTTTTGCCCGCCTGGCGGAGAAGTCGAAAGGCAAGGATACGACGATTGGTCATTGGGAAATCGCCGGTGTGGTATCGGGGAATCCGCTGCCGACCTATCCGGATGGGTTTCCGCAGGAGCTTCTGGATGAATACAGCGCCCGTGCCGGGAGAGGGATTCTCTGTAACAAGCCCTACTCCGGGACGGAGGTTCTGAAGGAATATGGACCCCGGCAGAAAGAAACCGGGAAATTGATTGTATATACCTCGGCGGACAGCGTCTTCCAGGTGGCGGCTCATGAAGAGTGGATTCCTCTGGAGGAGTTGTACCGTAACTGTGAGATTGCCAGAGAAATGCTGCAGGGTGAGCATGGTGTCGGACGCGTAATTGCCCGTCCCTATGTGGGAGAGTACCCGGATTATACCCGTACGTCTAACCGTCATGACTATTCGATCGCACCGCCGAAGAAGACGATGTGCGATTACCTGTCGGAGGCCGGCTATGATGTGATCGGCATCGGTAAGATTTTTGATATCTTTGCCGGCAGGGGGATTATGGAGAGTACGAGAACGAAGAGCAACGACGATGGAATGGAGAAGACAGCAGCGCTTCTTGAGAAGAATTTCCATGGACTTGCTTTCATCAATCTTGTGGATTTTGATATGGTTTATGGGCATCGAAACAATGTACCAGGCTACACGGATGCCATGAATACATTTGACCGGTGGCTGGGAACCTTTCTGCCGAAGCTTCGGGAGGACGATGTATTGATGATTACGGCGGATCATGGCTGTGACCCTTCTACCCCGAGTACCGACCACTCCAGAGAGTATATTCCGCTTCTGATGGCAGGAAAAGGCCTGCAGCAAGGCGTGAATCTGGGCACCAGAAGGACATTCTCGGATATTGCCGCGACGGTACTGGAAATCTTAGGGGCCGGCGGGCAGGCAGACGGGAGCAGCTTTGGCGATGCGCTATAGACGGAGGATAGATACTTGTATTATGGATTATCAACCTTTGCAGGTTTTTTGATTGCAGTAATGATTGCTATTAATGGAGGACTGACAAACCTCTATGGTGTTTATACCGCTACTGTGATTATCCATGTGGCAGGGCTGGTATTCTTATGTATCTGGACGCTTGTCAAACGTGAGAAAAAAACCGTAATGGATACCAGAATTCCTATTTTCTACTATCTGGGCGGCGCTGTTGGAGTAGCGACGACGGTGTTTAACAATGTGTCATTTGGCTATATCAGTGTATCGGCGATACTGGCACTGGGTCTCTTAGGCCAGAGCATTGCTTCTATTGTAATTGACCAGTTTGGCCTGTTTCGAATGCCCAAGCGCTCTTTTAACCGGAAGAAACTGGTGGGGATTGCTTTCATTACACTGGGAATCGTGCTGATGATTCTTCCGGATGCCGTTTAGGAGGAGCCTATGGTATACATAGCGATTATGATATCACTGTTAGCAGGAGTCACAAATGTACTGTCCCGGACGATGAATGCGGAACTGGCGATTCATACAAGTCTGCGGAAAAGTACATTTATGAATTTCCTGGTAGGATTGATTGTGGCCATTTTGGTGCTTTTGGCAGTAGATGGAGGACCGACGCTTTCGCTCCCTGAGGGAACGGCCATTCAACCCTGGATCTATACAGGGGGGCTTATCGGCGTGGCGGTGGTGATGATTTCTAATGCCACAGTTTCGAAGATATCCTCCTTTTCTATGACGTTGCTGGTCTTTGTAGGGCAGGTTTTTACCGGCATACTGCTGGATATGTTGATTTCAGGAGTTTTCTCATGGAAGACGCTGGTTGGAGGCCTGTGTGTAGCGGCAGGACTTACGATTAATGTAATCATTGATAAGAAGGATCATTTGTAAGTGCAATTGGTTTATTTTGCCAGTGCGTTGACATCAACGCCGAGCACCTTGCAAAGGGCAATTACTACCTTGCCGGTGTACAGCAAAATGGCGGAATGAATGATCATTACCGGTGTCATACCGACAGAACTTAAATCTACACAGTCGAAGCAGTAGGAAAGGCCGATAAAAACCAGCCCAATCACCCCTGCTTTCATTAGACCACTCCAAAAAATTGTTTTATTAAATTTAACTTTTTTTAAGCCGATTTGATAATACGTTCCCACAAGAATATTCATTGCCATGGCAATTGCGAGCACGGGCAGATATGTTAGGATTTCTTTCATACTCTTTCCTCCTTACAGAAAATTTTTTGTTTTAATATCCTCGTAATACCGGTCGGTAATATATTTATACTCCACATCGGTCACACCGTTCTCCATTTCTCGTTCTGCCAGGATGCGTTTGTATTTTTCATGGATAGCAAATATGTGCTTGTATTCATCGTCAAAATGCCGGCGTCCGTTTTTCAGACTGTTTCCAAAATCCAGAATCTCATAGCGCAGGCGGTCCGTTTCGTTGTTGTCTACCTTCTGATTTACAACCTCCAGGTGGGAACTTACTTCGCGGATGTCGGCCTTTAATTCGCAGTTGATCTTATTTCCGACCCATTTCAATAGGTAGCTGAGGGGGTTAATCTTAATAACCGGCGTGAATTCGAGCGCGACTGTCCCTGTAAATGCCAAGGCCAGAAGTTCATTCAGGTGCTCCGTCACATAGGTCCATAATGTATACATATCCATTCTCCGTCAGGAACCCGGATTGGCACCGTCGAACAGGCTGGTCCAGGTGGCTTTACCGCAGGAGCCGTCCACGCGCAGGCCATGATCCGCCTGGTAGGCGCAGATGGCCTGGCTGCAGCCCGGGCCGCAGGAGCCGTCAAAACCATTCGGGTCATAGCCGTGATAGTAGAGCATAATCTGGCAAATGCGGACCAGGTCTCCGCGCTGGCCTTTTTTTACACCCGGAATTCGGCTGACGGCGGCCTTGCTTAGGGGGCCGAAGCGCCCGTCCATTTCCAGGCCGGCGCCGAGGGCTTCATTCAGGTATTTTTGCAAGGCCATGATGCAGGCGGTTGGAAGAGAGGCGATGGTATAACCTACATATTGCTTCAGCCAGGAAACCATCGGATCACCGGAAGGGAAGGGCAGGGAGGGCTTGTCCACAGAATCTGTGACGCAGGAAGCAGATTCCTCATAACGCGGGCGTCCGTATCCTGCGATCCGCGCATTTGATTTCAGGTAGGATTTCCGGCATACGCCGCCGCCGTTCGCGACAACCCCGCCGGCACCGGAGGTATTTCCTTCGATGGTATACACGTAGCGGGCATCGGTCTTGTATACGATGCCGACATGGTTAATACGAACGGAATTTTGGAAGAAAATGATGTCGCCCGGCTGGGGATTTTCCGTATGCCATTGTCTGTTTACCTTAAATCGGTTAGCGCCGTCCGGCGTGTAAGAAAATAAACCGCCGCCCAGCAAGGCTTTGGTTTGCTCCAGGTCTTCACCGCACGCTTCGTAGAAGACACGGCTGACAAAGAACGCACACCAGGGATTTGGGTTTCCGATTCCGGCTATTTCTCCGTACCATTTTCCGAAGCAGGTATAATTCGCAGAGCCGGAATTTCTCGTAAAGTTTTCTTTGGAAAAGGTGAGGTATACTGCCTCACCGTTTCGTTTTTCTAAGTAACCGACATAAGCGGAGGCTTTTTCCATTACTTTTTCTGCTGTAGTCATAGGGGTTCCTCCTTTTTTTTATGATTCCGCTATCATGAACTCAACCGCATCCCACTCGGCGCTGCTTAAGGAAAGGTCTTTGAGGAGTTCGTAGGAGATGGTCTGAATTTCTACTTCTGTTTTCTGGGAGTGAAGCTCAATCATTTGGTTCTGGAATTCGGAAAGAAATTCGGGCTTCAGTACGCGGCGGGTGTTCTTCGCGCCGTTTTCATCTACGGCTTCGTCTTCTACAAGGCGGGATTTGTCATCTCCGGCGTAGGATTCCATGATTTCCTTTTCACACTCCGTATAAAGTGACATCGGAGCGGAGAGAGATTTTTTGTTTAATTTTAGTTTCCAATGAAGCTCGCAGGGAAGCTTCGTGTCGCTTTCGGATAAGCGGGAAATACATTCGGCGAGATGGATTAATTCGTGGTTGGTAAAGGTCCTTTTCATGTTTTTTTCTCCTTATAATTGAAAATAAAAATGGTTTTTGGTATTTGGGTCTAAAAGCAATTATTGTTTTGCTTAAGTACTTCTACCGCAAGCTTTAAGTCCTCGATTTCCCGAATAGAGGATTGCAGCGCAGAAATGATAGGAGCAATGAATTCTTCATAGCGAAGGCCGTATCCGTAAATAGGGTTTCCATGCTCGTCCAGCACCGGCTCTTCCTCTCTTTCGGTATACTGCTCCCGTGATCCGTCTTCTTTTTCAATCTCTTTAACCGTTTCAATTGTTTTCATCTTTTCATATTTAACAAATCCGGCAAAATCCTGTGAGCGGATATCCAGTGATTCCAGAAGCTGCTCCACGTCTTGTGCGATCATTCCATGATGTAAGCGGTTGGAGCTGCCATTATTAAATTTGTAAGACACTGGTTTAAGACCCATTAAAAAACCCTTCCATTGCTCGGCGTCGAGGATCGAGATGGAATTCTTTTCATTGCGGTCCGATGTACCGATGGTAGATGTACCTGCCCATAATTGCGTCCATTTATAATTCGGTGATCCTAAGGTCATATTATTGAGGTTTGCATCGGAGGGCGCAAATGTCCAGAGTCCATCCCTAACACCATAAAACAGTTCATAGGTGGTTTCACCAGATGCAGCAAAATATAATTTTTGATTCCCATTTGTAGAAATATGCCCTGATCCAATATTAAGACGTATATTGTTCGGGAGTGTCAAATGACCAGACATGGTTCCTCCTGTCAGAGACAGACACCCATTCACTGTGCAAGTCCCAGAATTATTTATGCTAAGGGGGGTACTTGTCCATCCGGAGGAGCCATTTGCGACATATGCAATATGAAACGAGGCTCCGCTGCTTTGAGTAGTCAAATGTATTTTCCCGGTCGTGAGCGGAAATATAATCGAGTTTGAATAGTTATTAAAAGTGATATTTCCGGTTAACGTTCCGCCGGTCAAAGGAAGATTCCCGTTTGTTACGCAAACTCCAGTAGAGAGGTTTACCGTTAGTGGCCGCAGAGAATTGAAGTCTCCATAGGGATCACCGGAATTGGTAAGCCGCAGGGAATAGCCGCTGCCGTCATTACTCCAAAAGGCGCCATAGTTTCCATTCACAAGGCGGAAGGAATTCGCGGTCGTACTCTGAATTTCGCCGGGCACACGCAAATAGCCGCTAGAGTCTAAAAGCATTCTGGCGGCATTGCTTTTTGTGTCCCAAAAGACAAACTGTGATGCATTATTTCCGCATCCAACCCCGACTGTCCAGGCGTTATCTTTTGTCTGATAGGAAACGGACGATTCGACACCGTTTGCATTTGAGAGAAACAGTCCGCAGGTAGTGTTCGGATTAATGGTAACCGGTTTGCTGAAATAGGCATTCCATTCCACCTCAAACCGCCCTTCCTGCTCCGCGGTTTTTCCGAAGGCGATGCCTTTTCCTCCGGTATAAATATCCAGCACACATTCAATGGTTGGCACTATTTTAAAATCCGAAGCACTGGTACTGGCTCCTAAGACCGTATCGGTGATCATCAGTTGGATATTGTAGCTTTTATCCGGATTAAAACCAATTAGCCGGCAATTTTTTGTTGTGGTGACATATCCGGAGGCTTTTGTTTGATCCTCGCCGGTAATGGAAAGCGGATAGGATTCTGTTTTTTCTTCCGAAGCGAATCGGTACTTGCATTCGATTGTATGGGTAATTCCTTCCGCGGCCGCAGCCTTCGCTTCAAAGTCCAGAAGAATTTCCTGCGGATTTTCCGGATCCCTTTCGCATCGGATTATCTTGACCGTGGGAGGAGAATAGGGAGCGATATCGACATTTTGCACAGAGCTGTTGACACTGCGCCCTCTGGCGTCACTTACCCGGATATAGTATTCAGAGATGCCGGCAGCCGGACATGCAGGAGCGGAGAGGATTGCATCTGTAACGTTTGCGGTTGAATAAGTTTGGCTTATTTGAGGAGAATCTGCGCCTTTCCGAAATACTTCAATCTTGGTAATCGTACTGTAGGAAGCGCTCGCCGTTACATGACAGAGCAGCCGGCTCTTATTTTGTATATAGGGAGTCTGCGGTGCTTCGACAGAGAGCTTGGCTTCCGGAACAATGCTGGATGGAACCTTCAAAGTAAGGCTTAGCTCTTTGTAGCCAGCCAGGGCGGAGCCGCAGTACGTTGTTACACGCATGGTTCCGGCTGCACTGGCTTTATCCCTGATCTTCCCTGCATAAGCGCTGATAGAAGGCGTGAAATTACAGACTGCTTCGGTACTGCCCGCGGTAATGCTTTTCAATCGATCCGTATTTCCCTCAAAGGTGTAATCCACTGTATAATTCAGATAGTGGCTGCCTTTTGCGATGGATGCGGTTACCGGCTGGCCCATATCGATGCTGCTTGTGCTTAGTGTAAAACTGGAAGCGGGCACGGTAGCGGTAAAGGTTCCATATACGGTTCCAATATGGTTCTGGCTGGAGTTTGTTCCGCTGTATGTTAAGACGTAGACCTTCATGGTGACAGAAGTCAAACTTCTGCTTTGCATAAAACTTTGCACGATACCCCACGGTACGGTGACTGCCTTTCCCGTCTCTACTCCATCTGTCCAAAAGACGGTTTTTTCGTCCGGGGTAACAAGGGAAACTATATGCCGGAAGGAAGAGGAAGCACGGGTGATATTGACCGTAATATCCGAGCCGATATTCACAGAGGATGCGCTCAGGGTAAAGGAGGACGTACGTGGAATCGTATTGCAGATATGGGTATTGGAGACGGTCAGCGGGCTGATGGAGTTCGAAGCGGAGTTTGTGTATTGCGCCGAAAAGCGGAAGGATTTTGTTCCGTCCGTGTTATGGGATACGACGCGGCTTCCGCTTGCCAGGGTGTATGCGTTTGCCGCTCCGTTCGGGGCGGTAACAGTCCCGCAGCTGGTTGTGTCCAATACGAGAGCCTCATCGATATATACAACGACGCGGTTGCCGCTTGCGCGAGAGTAGGTGCTTGAATAGCTGTCATTCCGGTAAAGCTTAAAGTACCATTGAATGGTAGTTGTATTTGCACTGATATTATTTGTTTCATAAATTTCAAAACGTCCGGTATAGGCGCTGTTGCTGCTTGAGAAATTTTCGTATGAATAATTAGCCATTTACTTGTACACCTCCATATAGTGGGAATTGTTCGATGAGTTCCTCATGTGAATTAAACGCAAGCAATTCGGTCGTATTTTGGACGGCTGCTGTGACTCTTTCATCGACATAGATCAGACGGAAATGATTGCTATCCGAGGTAATCCATTTGTAGGAGCCAACGACCATTTCGTCCTCTACCTCAACATTTTTAGCAATTACCTTATTTACCTGA
>Ga0154002_1000077_pt1 | contig 21794 bp, 26 predicted proteins | sample TSNY086MetaG_FD_102276 | JGI IMG/M metagenome (GOLD analysis project Ga0154002, IMG submission 102276) | Attine ant fungus gardens microbial communities from New York, USA - TSNY086 MetaG | ecosystem: Host-associated > Fungi > Mycelium > Unclassified | place: USA: New York, Robert Cushman Murphy... | reverse complement strand
GTCAGCAACATCACGCTCCTTAAAAGCCTTGTCTTTCATGATCTTCTCCAGCTGCTTTTTGATCTCCCGGCGATAGGTGTTAAACAACTCCAGCCTGGTTCCGTCCGGGCCCACGTAATAGTCGGCACCGCAGGCATCGCTCGCAGGGGCGAGAAGGCTGGCCGCCAGCAGGACGGAAACCAGCAGTTTAATGCTCCGCCCGCTGCTCATGAAACCGCTCCAATAACGTGTCCAGCACACTGACCAGATGCCCGATCTCCGGCTTGGCCAACTGTTCGTCAGCCCCCAGTTCCTTGCCTTTTCTGTGCATCTGTTCGTTAATCAGCGACGAGAAAATAACCACCGGAAGCTCTCGAAGCCGGGAATCTCCTTTGATCAGCTTGGTCAGCCGGTGTCCGTCCATCTCCGGCATCTCGATGTCCGTGATAACCAGATTTACTTTGTCATACAGATCCGAATCATTGCGGATCGAAACCAGATAATCCCAGGCCTCCTGCCCGTTGCAAAAGTTGGTAATCTGCATAAAACCGGCCCGCTCCAGCGCGTCATCAATCATCCGCCGCAGTAAAATCGAATCCTCGGCGATTACAATCGGGCTGTCACACAGCGGCCGGTCGCCCAGCTGCTCAATCTCAGAAACCTGAATGCTGGTCTCCGGCGCGATCTCCGCGACAATCTTCTCAAAATCCAGGATCGTCACCAGCTGATTATCACACTGGGCAATCCCGGTTGCCACACCTTCATCCCCATTGGCGATCGTCTTGTCCGGTTTCTGGATATCTTCCCAGGACAGCCGGCTGATTCCCTCGATGCTCTCGACCCGGAATGCCACGGTCATCTTATTGAAATTCGTGACAATAAACAGATCCCGGGAATTGTTTTGCGGCTTATCTCCGGTTAAATAATAAGCCAGGTTAATGACGGTAATGAGAGTATCCCGGGGTTTAAAGATCCCCTCCACGGCCGGATGGGCGTGGGGCATGGATTTTACCTTTTCACTCATGATAATCTCCTGCACCTTAGCCACATTAATGCCGTAAAATTCCTCCATTACACTGAATTTCATGATTTCAATTTCATTGGTTCCGGCTTCCAGCAAAATTCCTGTTTTGTCTTTTCCTTTTTCCACGATTACCATCCCTCTTTACTATAATTTTATTTCAGCTCTTCCGAAGGTTCTGATTAAGACTCCTCCGGTCGCAATATCAAGCACCATGGTTCTGGCACAGGTTCCCCCAGTATCTTCGGCCACCAGGCGCATCCCCTCCTCGGCGAACACCTGCCTGACCCGGTCGCGGTTGTGCAGGCCGATATTGCCGAAATCAGAATTGCCGCTGATCTCAAACATCTTGGCACCCCCGGCGATCTTGACTACGGTTCGGGATTTTACCATTCCAAAGGCAGTCAGCTTGTGGATCGTCTCGCGGATCCCCGTATCCGCGTACTTGTAAACATTATTGTCGTCGGTACCGAACCTGGCCGGTAACATGATGTGAAGCAGCGCACCCAGCCGGATTACCGGATCGTAGAAGGCAATTCCGATACAGGAGCCCAGGGCATAGGTAATAATCCGGCCCTCGCCTCTGGTCAGCTTCATATCGCCGATACCTACTTTCAGTTCTTTTTCCACTACTTCGCAACCCCCAACCGTTCCAGGATATCGTTGAGGGACCGGATATCAGGAAGCATCAGAAGCCAGCCGGAGAGCATCCTGCCTTCCATGACAAAGTCCGCATTAATATACATCAGCTTGTCCGTCTCATAGCCGTACTCGGCGATCGGAACCGTCAGGATTCCGCCCAGCATATTGATCGTCGCGCTGGGAACCGACAGCCCAATATCCACTCCCACAAACTGGGTAAACGCATTGATATAGGAACAGATAATAATATTGCCTGCCTCCACCAGCGCCGAATAAGCAATCTCATCCAGCCCGGAAAATTCTTGACAGCCTTTGCGCATCAGCTTCTCCAGGATTGTGTTGGCAAAATCCAGGTCAAACAGAAACAACATCAGTCCATCGATGTCGCCTCCCATCTTGACCAGCACTGCCGCCACAATCTCTTCCGGATTGCCGATGCGATTCACCGCTTCTTCATAGCCCAGAACGCTGACCTCCGGCAAAGTGATGCGGATTTCTTTCTGCAGCATCATCGATAGCGCAGTTGCGGCATGTCCGGTGCCGATACTTCCGATCTCCTTCATGACATCCAGTTCCTGGAGATTCATATCTTCATAGTATCTGAGTTTCATGTTCCCCTCACTTTCTCCGGTCACCGTTAACCCCGCAGCGAATTGATAACCCCTTCGATCTCGTCTGAGGTGGTTACCATCCTCGCCGCATAGGAGAATGCCCGCTGACATTCAATCAGTCTGGTAAGTTCTTTTGCAATATCGGTGCCTGACGCTTCCAGTGAACCGCCCACCAGCGCCGGCCGCTCGACCAGAATGGCCTCTGCGTCCTCTCCCACCGGCACATACTCATTGTCACCGATACTGACCAGGCGACTCGGATTGTTAAACGTATAGAGACTCAGCTTCGGCTTATTCTCATCTTCCTCGCTGTCATAGTCATCATATTCCTCCTCATAGCCCTCTTCCATCTCCGCCAGCAGCTTTTCCGTATCAATTACATCCGCCTTAAGCGGTTCCTGATTCTGATCCAGGACCAGTTTTCCGGACTGGGTCATCAGATAGAATTCATCCTCCCACTCCCCCCTGTGAAATTGCCCGTTACGGGTAAATGCGTTGGCTTTGCTGACCGGATCCTGCACCATAAAGAACGCGTTGGAATCGGCAATGGCATAGTCATACTCACCGCCGGTCGGCGTAAACGCTGAGGTCTCAAAGCTGGTACTGGTGCTGCGGACCTTCATCCCTGAACCCGCAGTAGCGTTTCCTTCCGGCCCCATGTTATAATTGACCAACTCGGAAAATGAGGCGGTTTTCGGTTTAAACCCGGCATTATTGACATTGGCCAGGTTGTTGGATATCACATTCAATTTCTTGGTACAGTTATTGGCCCCAAGCGCGCCAACATAAAAAGACATATTCATGCGCTTCCTCCTTACAGTCTGCCGATGTCGGTGACTGATTTACTCATAATCTGGTCATACATCCGCAGCACCTGTGCGGCGCTCTGCAGCGCCCGCTGGGATGACATCATTGAGGTCATCTCATCCACCATGTTGACATTGGATTTCTCCAGGGTTTTCCACAGCACAACGATTCCCGTCTCGGCCGCCTCTTCCCCGGCCGCTGGTTCAAGCGGAGCCTGGGCGGTAGAAAAGAGGCCGCCCTCCTCCTTGGTCAGCTGACCGTAATCAGCAAAATCCACCACTTTTAAGGTGCCGTATTCCAGGATCTCAATCTCTTCCTCGGAATCAGTTTCACTGCCGGTAGTGATTACCGCGATGATATTGCCGCGCTCATCAACCGTGAAATTCTCATTGTCAATTTGGATCGGCTGATCCTCCGCCGACAATACCCGGCCCACACCCTCAAGGGTCAGGTATCCCTCTTCATCCGCAGAAAAAGAGCCGTTTCTGGTATAGCGCTCGCCGTTCGGAGTCTCAACACAGAAAAATCCTTTGCCGCCCAGCGCAAAATCATAAATCCCATCGGTTTGCTCAAAACCGCCCTGGTCATAGTTTACATATGTCTCGGCCGCTGTCTTAATCTTGGACAGCGTCGCCAGCGGAATCGGCTCGCCGCTGCCGTTTCGGGCGGAGCGGTACATCATCTCCTCGCCGAAGGTGCTGCTGACCATCGTGTCCTGCTTATAGCCGGCGGTCTGGATATTGACCATATTATTACTGATAACGTTTAAATTCCTGCTCTGGGTCAGCATCCCTGAGGCAAGATTGTAAAATCCCTGATACATGGCTCTCCTCCTTGTTGTGATTAGTGACTAATGATGCGTGTTCATATAATCCTTCAGCTTGCGGATGGCGGCGCTGTGAATCTGGGATATCCGAGGTTCACTCACCTGCATCACCTGGGCAATCTGACTCATGTTAAGCTCCTCCACATAGTAGAGCGAAACAACTGTCTTTTCTTTTTCCTTTAAGCTGTTGACCCCATCCGTCAACGTCTTTAAGGCTTCTTCCCGCAAAAACGCCGGTTCCGGCTGGGAACTCACGTCCTTGCTGGGGATCTGGAGGGACTGACGCTCCTCGTCCTCACTCGTAACCATATCCAATGACAATACATTAACCATCGTACTCATCCTCTGTATCTTACGGCATTTTTTTATATCCATCTGCAGATAGTCCGCAATCTCCTCATCTGTCGGCGGATGCTTAAGCGTATCGGCCAGGATGATCCTGGCATTTTCAATCAACTTATTCTGCTTGCGGTAATCCCTGGGCATCCAGTCATTCTTGCGTACCAAATCAATGACCATCCCCCTGATACGCCGGGATATAAATGTCTCAAATTTATTATCCTGTTCCGGATCATACCGGTCAATCCCCTGCATGATGGCAATCGCCCCCTCATTGATGATATCCTCCATCTGCATAAAACCGGCATAGGTATTATACGTCTGAAACGCAATCGCCCTGACGATATAGAGATAGCGCATCGTTAGCTCCTGCTTCACTTCCATCCCTCTCTCCTTCTGATAGAGAGCAAAAAGTTCTTCGTTTGTCTTTTCATTCAAAACATTTATCTGCTGCATATTATCTCATCCTTCACTGTCCGCCCAGCTGTCCGCCCGGAGACTCAAGCCTCAGGCTGCCAATTGACTGTATCTGGACATTGTTTGCAATTTCATTAAAAGAAAGTACCCTGACATTGGGATAAAACTGTTCCACCAGGCGATAGAAATGGACCCGCATAATCTGCGAGGTCAGCACTACCGGATTTTGGGAGATGCCGTTGAATTTCTTCATCTCTTCCGCCATCTGCCGGATGATGCTCTGCAGCACCTCGGCACCCAACGCCATATAATATCCGCCTTCCCCCCGGGACAGGGACCCGGCCATCGTCCGCTCCAGCTCGGAGTCCAACGTCATGACCTTTAAGCTGCCATCATCACAGTACAGACGCGTGATGGTTCGCTTCAGGGCGGTCCGGATCCGCTCGATAACACTGTCGATATCCTTGACCGGAATTCCGGTCTCCGAGATCACCTCAATCATTGTCTCGATAATGGTCTCCAGATCCTTGATCGGAACCCCTTCCCGCAGCAGGCTGGTCAGAATCCGCTGAAACAGGCTGTAGGAAATCAGCTGCGGGAACGCTTCTCCCACCAGCTCCGGCGCTGTCTTCGCGGTATTTTCGACCAGATGAACGATCTCCTGTCTGGTCACCAGCTCAAACGCATGCTGTCTGATAACCTCCGACAGATGAGTTACCATCACCGACAACGGGTCAATTACCGTATAGCCGTATAACTCCGCCCGTTCCCGATCTTCCGGCCGGATCCAGCGGCTGGGAATACCATAAGCCGGTTCGATGGTCTCGATGCCGTCCACCTCCTTCTCAATCACTTCCGGCTCCAGAGCCAGGAAATAATCGACCAGGATTTCCCCTTTGGCCACTTCTTCTCCTTTGATTTTGATGCAATACTGGTTGGTGCCCAGCCCGGAACTGTCCCGCAGGCGGATCGACGGAATGACAAACCCCATATCCTGGGCATACTGCCGGCGAAAGATGACGATCCGGCTGATCAGCCGGCCGCCGACCGACTCATCCGCCAGCGGAATCAGGCTGTATCCGAACTCCATCTCAATGGGTTCCACCGTCAGCAGGGTGTAAACATTGTTGACATCTTTATAGTACTCTTCTTCTGTAACGGTCCTGGAAGCCGCCGCCTCCTGCAGCGCCAGATCCTCGGGCGGCAGCCCCGCCGCCTCCTGATATCTGGCCGCCGCCAGCAGGGCCGGTTCCTCGCTGATCCGCTTACCCAGGTAATAACCGCCTAACAGCAATCCCGCGGAGACAATTCCAAGCTGCAGTACCGGCATCCCCGGTATAATTGCCAGCGTCGCGATAGCCACACCGCTGAGCATGATTGCCTGAGGCTGTGCCATAAACTGTTTCGAGACATCTTCATTCAAGCTGCCTTCCGACACCGCCCTGGTGACGATCATACCGGTCGCGGTTGAGATAAGCAGGGACGGAATCTGCCCCACCAGACCGTCACCGACAGTGGCGATGGCATATGTATTCAACACATTGCCAATCGTGTCATTAGACATGACAATACCGATGATACTGCCGCCGATCAGGTTGATTGCTGTCGTGATCAGCGACATGATGGAATCCCCTTTGACCAGCTTCGTGGCACCGTCCATGGCGCCGTAGAAGTCCGCCTCCCGTTGGACCTTGGACCGCCGCACCTTGGCCTGCTGCTCATCGATCAGCCCGGAACTCAAATCGGCATCAATCGCCATCTGCTTGCCGGGCATGGCATCCAGGTTAAATCTGGCCGCAACCTCAGCCACACGCTCGGCACCTTTGGTGATAACGGTAAACTGCATCAGGACGATAATCAGATAGATAATCAGTCCCACCACTACGTTGCCCTGAAGGACGAAGTCTCCGAACGCTTTGATGATGTGGCCGGAGGAGCCCATATTGGTCAGAATATTTCTGGTCGTGGACACGTTGATACCCAACCGGAACAGTGTGGTAATCAACAGCAACGAGGGGAAAATCGAAAATTCCAGCGGTTCTCTGATTGTCATTGTGACCACCAGAATCATCATGGAAAGGGCCATATTCAAGATAATTGCCACATCCACCAGGCTCGCCGGAAGCGGTATGATTAACAGCAGTACGGCGACAAGTACGAACAATACCACTGAATAGCTTCTAATCTTCTTCATTTGTTACTCCATCCGTTTGGTTTCATCAAACATATCTTCTCGATTGCCGGCCTTATAGATGTAGACAAGGATCTCGGCTACCGCCCCATAGAACTCCGCCGGAATCTCCCGCTCCAGATCGCAGGAAGCGTATAAAGCTCTGGCAAGAGGCTTGTTCTCCGTAATAAACACACCATGCTCCTCCCCCATTTTGACAATCCGCAGGGCCAGCTCATCCTGCCCTTTGGCTACTGCCACCGGAGCCCCGTTCTTGTCTGGATCATACTTCAGTGCGACTGCAAAATGGGTCGGGTTTCTGACAATCACGTCCGCCTCCGGCACCTTCTGCATCATCCGGCCCATCGCCATCTGCCGCTGCAGCCTGCGGATTCGCCCTTTGATCTCAGGATTTCCTTCCATCTGCTTAAATTCGTCCTTAACCTCCTGTTTGGTCATCTTCAAGTCTTTTTCAAACTGCCAGCGCTCAAACATAAAATCAAAGAAACCGACAACTGCAAATGCCATACAGACCTGTTTGACCAGATCAAAGATCATGCTCATCATCTGTGATGCCGATCTGAGCGGATGCATGTCTATCATCCGTGAAACGGGAACGATATCCTTCATCAGAATGTTATACAAAAGCACCAGCAGCAACGTAACCTTGAGCAAGTCCTTCCCGGTAGAAAATACCTTTTTCACAGAAAACATATTCTTGATCCCGCTGATCGGATTCAGTTTGCTGAACTTCGGTTTGATGGCTTTAAAGGAGACATTAAACCGGGTCTGAATGCCGTGGGCTAAAATCCCCAGTACACAGGCGACCAGCAATAGCGGCAGGACACATTTCAGGATTGAAAATATCGTGATAACGAAAAGTTGGCTGGATGCAAATGACTCCATATCCGCGCCGAGAGCACTGATCACCCAGACCATATATTCCCGCATCGTCTGATGAATGTGCGGCACCATAATCTTCACCATCTGAAAGATTCCAAACAGCATAATCACCGTACTGACATCCTTGCTCTGAAAAACCTGGCCTTTCTTCTTCGCGTCCCGACGCCGTTTACTGGTCGGTTTTTCGGTTTTTTCTCCGCCTCCGCCGCCCACCCCGCATCACTTCCTTTCGCAATCTATCTCATCAGCGTCATTAAATCTTCCATGATCCGATACATATAATCCATGACCATATAGATCTTGTCCGTCATCGGATTAAATAGCAGCAGAATCATCAACAGACCGGCAAGAATTTTCACCTGAAAATTGACGGCAAATACATTAATCTGCGGAATAATCCGCATCATGATACCCACCGCCGCCTCAACGACCAGCTCCATTGCTATCAACGGAAACGCAAACTGCAGGCCCATGACAATACATTCCTGAAAAACTTCAAGCACCGCCTGCGCCAGCTCCGGCCGCACGGCCACCGCCCCAAAGGGAATCAGGAGCGAGGAGCGGATAAAGATACCAATCAGGCGAACGTGACCATCTGTCACAAAAAACAGCAGCACCATAAACGTGTGAAATAATCCGGAGGTGATACTTACCTGGGAATTGGACTGCGGGTCATAAACCTGAGCCATGGTCAGGCCCATGGAATGGTCCATGATTGAGGCGGCAAAACGAACTACCATATGCGTCAGTTCCATGCCGAATCCCATCGTAAAACCAAACAGCAGCTCTTTCATCAGCATCACGCCGAACTCAATCAGCGTTGACGGCTCATGGGATAAAGCACCGCCGGTGCTGATAAACAGCATCAGTGAGATAACCAGGATCAGCGCTGACTTTACCATCGCCGGTATACCTGTGCGTCCCAGCACCGGATTAAATGCAATCGCGCCGCTCATGCGCATCACAATCAGGGCAAACAGGATTACCATACCGCCTTAGCCTCCGACGACAAAGGTCAGCATCTGGGTTGTAAAATCCTGCAGCGTGGCCAGCATCGAGCTGCCCAGAAAACCGATCATGGCGATGACCGCCAGCAGTTTCGGCACAAAGGTCAGCGTCTGCTCATTAATCTGGGTTGCCGCCTGAAAGATTGCGATTACCACACCGACAATCATACTCACAAGCAGAAAAGGCATCGCCAGTTTTAAAACCAGCTGAAATGTCTGATACACGATATCAAGTATTTGTAATTCGCTCATAGTTACCTCCTAACTGATCACAAAATCTATCGAAAGCTCTGGACAATGCTGGAGAATAACAGTTCCCAGCCATTCACTGTCACAAACAGCAGAAGTTTAAAAGGAAGTGCAATCATCGTCGGCGGCAGCATCACCATACCCATGGACATCAGTGTTGTCGCCACGACAATATCAATCAGCAGAAACGGCAGATAGATTAGAAATCCGGCCATAAAGCCCCGTTTCAGCTCACTGGTCATAAACGCCGGAGTCACTACCGTAAGCGGATAATCTTCTACATTATCGGAAATTTTGCTGCCCGACATCAGGACAAAATTGTCCAGCGTGCTTTTCTCGGTGTTGCGCAGCATAAATTGCTTCATCGGCTCACTCATCCGGCTGACTGCCTCCTGCTGGGTGATCTTGCCCTGCACATACGGCTGATAGGCCTCTTGATTAATCTGGGTGATGACCGGATTCATGATGTAGAGTGTCAGGAACAACGAGATTCCCACCAGCACCATATTGGGCGGTGTCTGCTGGACACCCATGGCATTTCTGGTAAATGACACGATGATGATGGTCCTGGTAAATGAAGTCATCATCACGATCAGTGACGGCAGCAGCGCTACCATTGTGATCATGAAGATCAGCTGCAGGGATGGTACATTCCCGCCGTTAAGTCCCGCTAAAAGGTCATTCATTGATATCCCTCTTTTTCTTCTGATATAAGGCCACCTGGTTTTTAAACAGCTGGGCGAAGTTTGCATTCGTGCCTGCTGCACTCTGCCCCGGCGCTTCTTCTAATTTCCCCTCTGCCTCTGTCAGCATCTGAATGCCGGCATTGCTCACACCAATCAGGTAAACATGGGTCTCAAGCTTAACCAGCATCAGCTGACTATCCTTGCCCACAGAAAGCCGCTCGATGACTTTTAAATGACTCCCCGCGGAATTCCTGACCCAGTTTTTCCCCAGCAGGCGGCTGCACCAGTATGCCAGAGCCAATACACAGACTGTAGTCAGTACGGTTCCTGTCATCGATATCACACCCCCTGTCATGACAAACTCTCCTGATTGATATTCTTGGTTACGATCTCGGTGATGCGGATGCCAAAGTTGTCTTCGACCACAACGATGTCGCCTCTGGCGATACACTGCCCGTTAACATATAAATCAGCCTGCTCGCCGGCCATTTTATCCAGCACCACCAGGGAACCCTGGGCATACTCAAGGATTTCTTTGACCCGTTTCTTGGTTCTGCCAATCTCCACGGAGATCTCAAGCGGAACCTTCATCAGCATCTCCTGGTTGGCCCGTTCCTCCAGGCCGTCGCCCATGCCATCCTCGAGCTGGACGGAATTGATCGGGCGAATCACGGCAGGCTCAGCCGCATGTGCCTTTTCTTTTGTCTTCATCTCATGCATGAATTCCATCATCTGCATCTGGGACTGCTGCATCTGGTTAAGCAACTGCAGCATCACCGGGTCTGATGCTGCCTGCGGCGATTCTGACATCGGCATACTCGGCTCAGCCGGCTGACCTGACGGCGGCAGATTCGACTGTGCTGACGGCTGCGCCGGGGTTGCTGCCTCCGGGACCGGGTCCACCTGCATATTGGGCTCGGCCGGCTCCTGTGCGTCCTGTCCCGCCTGCATCTGATCAAAGGTAGTGTTAAACGGTTCCAACAGACACTTGGCCAGATCCAGGGACATGATATTTAAAAACTCGCTCTTTAGCTTTCCTTCTACTTCCAGGGAAAACTGAACAACAACTTTATGTTTTTCAGTGGAAAAATACTTGTTTTTAAAACTGGATTCATTCTCTATCTCAAAAGACACCGGAATCGAAATGTTGACCGGAAAATCAAGGAATTCAGCCAGAGCGGTGGCAGATGACCCCATCATCTGGTTCATGACTTCACAGATAGCGCTCCGATTGATTTCGTCCATTTCAAAAGCTTCTTCCGGGATCTCACTTCCCATCAGCATACCGACAATGATGCGCACATCATTGCGGCTGAACATCATAACATTGCTTCCCTCCAGGCCTTCCGTGTAAGCCACTTCCACACCAATGGCCGGCTCCAGCCTCTTGAACTCAAACTCCTGCCCGTCCAGTACCTTCACCACCGGTGTGGTTATATTTACCGCCGCACCCAGCATCGTGGAAACCGCGGTTGCCGACGCGCCCAGACTGATGTTCATAATCTCGCCGATGGCATCCATTTCCATATCGTTAAAGCTGCTAGCGCCCATCCTTCAATCTCCTTTTCAAACCTTATTTTCCTATTTCGAGTGCCTTCTGCGCCATCATCTTCATCGCGTTCAATGCGGTAACATTGGCCTCATAAGACCTGGTGGCAGACATACTGTCTACGGTTTCCTTGAGCAGATCCACATTGGGCATATTGAGATAACCGTCGGCATCCGCATCCGGATGACTGGGATTATATACCCGTTTGAATTCGCTTTCATCTTCGATAATATCCGCTACTCTTACGCCGGCATTCCGGCTGACAAAGCCTTTGCCCTGCGATGCACTGCGCATCGCCTCCTGAAACGAATCGGCTCCATAGCTTTCAAATAATACATCCTTCCGGCGGTAAGAGCCACCGCTCTCTGTTCTGGTGGTGTCAATATTCGCAATATTTTCTGCTGCGACATCCATCCGCAGCCGCTGTGCGCTCATTCCGGAGGCACTGATATTAAAGCAACTTAAAAATGCCATCTTTACCCCTCCCGCCGGTTATTTTCCTAATATCGCATTTACGGTATGGGCAATTCGTTCCGCGTTAAATGGTTTCACGATAAAGTCTTTGGCGCCGGATTTGATCGCATCCACGACCATGCTTTCCTGCCCCATTGCCGTGCACATGACGACCCGCGCCGAAGCATCACTTTCTTTGATCTTCTTGAGTGCCTGCAGCCCATCCATATTCGGCATGGTAATATCCATAATCACCATATCCGGCTTTTCCTCTTCATACTTCTTGACCGCTTCCGCGCCGTCCTGAGCTTCTACAAAATCGCTGTAGCCGTTCTGCATCAATGCATTTTTAATCATCATCCGCATAAATGCTGCATCATCCACTAACATAATCTTCGCCATTCTTCATTACCTCTCTTATGAATTTTCATTGTTTTAATCCGATTCCACCGGACTGCTGCTCTGTTCCACATAAAATCTGTCGTGAATGCGGACAGCTACATTTTTCTTATAGACACCCATCTCTCCTGTAAACCAGGGTTGTTTGCCCACATACAGCCTGACGCTGCTGTTCTTGGGCCGGTTAAGATCAATCACATCCCCAATCCGGAGATGATAGATATCATTCAAATCCAGTTCCACTGTTCCAAGCTGCCCGGTAAGGGGAAGCTGGGTGCAGCGGATGTTATCCAGAATAGTTTCCTTATTGTCTTCATAAGCAAAGCCACGTGCGATATGCTTACGGCTGTCGATCATATGGAATATGTACTCCAGAAGCGTTCCCGGCAGGCAGATCCGAATCTTCTCCACCGCCATCCCTGCCACATCCACATTCAGATGAATGATTGCCACGGTCTCGTCGAGACCAATCTCCTGAATCATACTGGGATTTTCCTCGATCCGCTGCACCTGGAATGCAACATTGATATAGTTGGCAAACCCGTCCTTAAGCGCTTGTGTACAATATTCCACAACCCGCCGGTACAGGGCCACCTCCACATCGGAATAGCGGTAATCCGGCTCGACCTTGACCACCTCATCACCACCGCCCAGCATATGGTTGATCAGGGTGATGACCAGCCCCGGTGAGATATACATCATCAGCGGAACATTGTTCTTGCCCTTATCCTGAACATAGGCATCAGCCAGAGTGATGCTGTCATTTTCATGGAAGGAGTTGACATATTCATAGTACCTGCGTTCCTGGACTTCAAAAACCGTGATATCAGTCATGACCCGGAAGATACCGTTGACCTGGGAAGTCAGGATTCTGGCATAGTTTTCAAACACACTGGTCAGAATCTTCATCTTCTCTTTGGTAAATTTCCTGGGACTGTAAAAATCATATTTGCTGTATCTTGTCTCTTCAGTCTCCGGTGCCGCTATCTGTTCTTTTTTCTCAGGCTTATCGTCCTGTATGGATTTCATAAGCGCATCGATCTGACTTTGGGATAATACATCTGCCATCGATAAAGCCACCTTTTCTCTTTATTCTGTCGTGGTTTCCGCCTCACTCGCCGCCAGCGCAGCCTCGGAAGAAAAACCGGTTTCATCCTCTGTCACTTTGCCTACCGGGGACTTCATGCTTGACAATCCATCCACATCCGGCTCGGTCGGCTCAAAGCCATCACCCGCCGGCTGGCCGTCCGTAACAATCGTTGTATCTGCATGAACGCCGCTGTTATACTCATCGTAATAATCATTCAGTAAACGAACATCCGCCCCTTCATCAATCAGCAGAATCTCTACCCGCCGGTTCCGCGCCCGGCCTTCTTTGGTCTCATTGGTGTCGACCGGACGGAACTGCCCGTAGCTGATATTCACCAGCTTCTCCGGCGCTATAATGTCCTGGACCTGGATAAAGATACATACCTCCGCGGCCCGCATGGCCGACAGCATCCGGTCGGTCCGGGGATTGTTGGGATGCCCCGGATCCCCCTGAGCCGTATGCGCCATGATGTTAATCTGGGACAGCATCTCCCGGGCCGGCGCAATCGCGTTACAAAACACATCCAGTGTCATCTCCCCCTGCTTCGTCAGCACCGAACTGTCGCCGTCAAAAAACGTCTTGTCCTCAAAGATAATAAAGGTATAATCGTCGCCCCGGGAGATGGAAACCCCGTCAATACCGATCTCATTCATCTGCGCTGCGATCGTCAGATAAAGCTGATCAATATCGATATCTGCCGTAGATCCCGGAAATTCCGGCGCTTTCATTCCCTGTAACGCACCTTCCCCATCTCCGATCAGAGAATTGATATTCACCTGTTCCGCAGCCCCCACCTGAGCATTAGGATATACGCTGCGGACAAAGACTTCCCACTTTTGTTCATTCAGGTTGGACATGGAGTACAGCATCACAAAAAATGTCATCAGCAACGTAACCAGGTCGCCGTATGTATCCATCCAGTTCCCGCCGCCATCGGTCGGACGTGGCTTTTTTTTCAAGCTTCTTCCCCCCCATCAGGTGCCTTCTTTGCAGCTTTGGAAAGTATCTTTTTCTGCTGGGACTGCTTTAAGGTTGCCAGCAGGTGTTCCCGCAGGTACTTGGGATTCTCTCCGGCCTGAATGGCGATGATGCCTTCAATGATGGTTGAACAATATAATTCTTCCTCATCCTGCCGGATCCGCAGCTTCTTGGCAATCGGGTTAAAAAATACATTGGCCATAATACAGCCGTAAAATGTCGTGATCAAAGCTACCGACATATCCTGCCCCAGGCTGGAGGAGCCGCCGCCACCGCCCAAATCAAGACCTTTCAGCATGTTAATCAGGCCAACCAACGTACCAATCATACCGAACGCCGGTCCATAAGAAGAACCTTTTTCATACAACCCGGCCGCCGTATCATGGCGGGTCATCATATTCTCCAATTCCCGTTCCAGAATAAAACGCACTTTATCCGGATCATTGGCATCAACAATCATCAGAACACTCTGTTTCAGAAACGGATCCTTGAGTTCCTCCGCTTTTTCTTCCAACGCCAGCAAACCACTCTGCCTTGCCACCATTGCCAGGTCTACCAGTTGATCCACCAACTTGGGAATATTATATTTTTTTCCGCGCAACAGCACGCCAAAATGCTTCGGTATGTCCATCAGAACGGACATCGGATAACTGGCGATGACCGCCGCAAATGTACCGCCTACGGTAATCAATATACTGGGAATGTCGATAAAATTACCAATCTTATCCATACCGATGCCGTTTACGACCAGCGCCATACATACCACTATTCCTATCAGTGTCGTTAAATCCATTGCTACATGCCTCCTGTGTAATTCAATTCAAGCCTACCTCACCGGGATTTGTTATCGTAAGTAACGCAACCTTGCACAAAATATGAGATTTGCTGCAAGATAGACTCGACTGCATCTTTCACAAGGTAGTAATCTCCGTTCACCATTTTTATCTTTGTCTCCGGAATTGATTCAATAAATTGAATCTGAAAATAGTTGAGATAGATTATCTCACCGCTCAAACGGGTTGCTCTTATCATATATCCCTTTCTGCATAAAATCATTCAGGCTCCGAATCATGAGAGCCCGAGCCTGAATGATGCGGTTAAAACTTATTAACGTTTCATATTGACCAGCTCGTTGAGAATCTCGTCGCTGACCGTGATGAGCTTTGAATTGGCCTGGAATCCACGCTGGGTGGTGATCATCTCGGAAAATTCCTTGGCCAGATCCACATTTGACGCCTCCAGGTAGCCGGTCATCAGTTTGGCAGTACTGCCGCTTCCCGGTTCTGTGGCCACACAGCTGCCGGCATTGTCATTGGGGTTGGTTTCATAATAATATCCGCCGCCTTTGGTGAGGCCTTCCTGGTTCTGGAAGTTGGCAACTGCCACTTTTCCCAGGGTAACCGTTGTTTCCTTGTCAGAACTATCTGTAATAGTCGCCGTAATGATACCCAGGTTATTGATTTGAATACTGCTGCTGACAGCAAGGTCAGCTTCCGGAACATCTGCCGAAGACGTCCCGTCTTTCTTCGTCATACGCAGAGGAACCAACGTTGTATTGTCATAGGAACCGTCGTCCTGGGTCTGAAAGCCCATAATATAGTTGTTGTTGCTGTCAACGATGAAGCCGTTGTTATCTATTGAAAACTGTCCTACACGGCTATAGGAACAGCTTGATTTTTTCAGCTCTTCTGATGTGTTGTTAACCGGCGAGTTGCCTGGGCTGACAATAAAGAAGCCCTGCCCATTGATGGTGGCATTAAATCCGCTGGTATAGGACGGTGTGCTGGCACCCATATCCGTGCTGATGGAACCGGTCATGGTACCGTAACCAAACTGGGCTGCGTTATTACCTGCTGCATTGGCATTGCCCCCGGTTGATGCCGTCGTCGTCTGGTACATCGCCTCTTTAAAGCTGTAGCTCTGGGCCTTATAACCGAAGGTATTAACGTTTGCTATATTGTTACCAATCACATCCAGTTTGCTCTGATGTGCACGCAGACCTGCTACTGCTGAATCCATTGCTCTTAACATACTTGTTATCCTTTCTTTCTGCCGTTTTGCCCGGTGCGCTTCAGGCACCCGGGCCAGACACCCTTAACGGTCCTGCCTACATAAGAACGGCGCTGTCAATATTAGTAAATATCTTGTCTTTCGTATCTTCCTGGGACATTGTCGTCACGACCACATTGTTGGGCACATTAACAATGAATACACCCTCTCTGCCAATCACCGCCACATCCCGCGACCCTTTTTTACGTGCTTCCTCCACCGCATGTTCCAGGTTGGCCATCAACTGATTGTCAACCTCAATCCCCCGTTCATCCAGGCGCTGCGCCGCATGCTTGGAGAAATTCAGGCTGTCTCTCAGTTTGCCTTCCAAAAGCGTCCCAAAAGCCGGCTGTTCTCCTTTCGCTGGTTGTGCGCCCGCAGGCTTATCCACCGTGGAGACAGCTTCATAATTTAAATTATGTAATCCGTTTATTCCCATAGTTTCGCCTGTAAATGATCATTGATCTGCTGGCTTGCCTCCTTATCTTCTTCTCCATACGGATCTTTGATTTTTCCCATACCGAGAAGATATGACAACGGATACTCCTTATCGTCGCCCGCCAGCTTAAAGGACGCAGATCCGCCCATCAGACTTACGGATTCAACGGTTCCGTAGATGACACCGACTGCTTCCGGCTGACCGTATGGACCATCCTCGGTCTTGGCCACCGTAATCTCCTGTCCGACCAGTCCGGCCGCATAAGTCTGGGTGGTTACTGCAGTCGAAAGTTCAACGGACTCGGTCATGGCACTCACCGACTGGACCATCGCCATGTTAGTCAGCTGCGCCATCATCTCACCGTTATCCATCGGCTTGGTCATATCCTGATTGGCAAGCTGGGCTGCCAGTAATTTAAAATAACTGGTGATGGAGAGCGTATTTTTCTCATTGGAGCCAACGGTATAAGACCCCTGCATATAGGGATTCGTAGTTCCGCTTACCTCACCTGCTGTTAGGTCTGCCATAATTTCCTCCTGTCTACACAAGCCCCAGTCGGAGCTGTTGTACAAATGAATCGGGCTGATGCCGGTTCTGTTGCTTCTGCGGATTGTGATTCTGCCGCTCCTCACTGCGTTCCTGACCGCCCTGACGCCCATCCGGTTCCGGCTGCGGTTCCGGGGTGTAGACGACGGTCTGCTGTCCGGTCCGTTCCTCCAGAATCTGGACAATCTCGCCCGCCTTCTGGCTTAACAGTTCCAGGGTTTTGGGATTGGATGTCAGGATTGACACCGCTGCCCGGCCTTCCTCGTAAATCACCCGGATTGTCATCTTACCCAGCGATGCCGGCTCCAGCTCAATCGTCATCTCGCCATCGCGCTCCGGCAGGTGTGCGGCGATTGCCTTGCCCACATCTTCCGGCAATGTTTCCGGCGTTGTTCTGACCGGAACTGCTTCTGACGGCTGCCTGATATCCGGCGCACGGCCTGCCAAGGGGGGTTCACTGACCTGGCCTTTGTCCGTGTACACCGTCTCCTCCGCCGCTTCTTTTCGCACCGGACGGCTGTCCCGGCGTTCCGGCTGAACCTGACGGGCTACCGCCTCTGGTTCCTGCCCGCCACGTTCTTCGTGGTGTGAGACTTCAACCCGATTCCCATTTTCCATCGGCACGGCCGCATCAGCCTGATTGTCACTGTGTTTCGTTTCTTTAACCGTCTCAGTATCCTGCAGCAGCGTCGGAGTAATATCCTTTTTGCCACTGTGCGGCGGCACTTCCGTATCGACCTCAAAGTCAGCAGCAACAACCGCTTCCCCGGAATCACCTGCTTCAACCGGTGCTTGCATATCTTCGACGACAACCAACTCCGGTGCCGCGGCCATCACCGGCTCATCCGCCGATGCCACGGCAACTTCCGGCCGACCGAATATCTGAATCTGATTTTCCGTCAGTTGGCCCAGCGCCAGCATCAGCATAGCGTCAGCCGGAACCGCTTCATCGCCTTCCCATTCAAGTCCCAGGCGGCTGATACCGGTTTTTCCCGTCTCCGTTTTCGCAGCCGCCGGTTCCTTTGCTTTCAGCAACTGCTCATTGCCTTTTAGCAGCTCCAAAAAGTCGGTTTTACGGCTCCCCTCGGCTGTTTCCGGCACTCTCATCTCCCGCGGTGAACGTGAAAACTGAATCATATCAATGTTTACCATGCTTCCACCTCCTTTCTTCTCTGTCAGTATTTATAATTAGCAGCCGTTTCCGGCCGTAATTATCATCTTCTTAAGCTGACCCGGCTGTCGGCCGCCATCAAGGAGTGAATCACAAATTCCTCAGCAAAAGCTTCTTCTTCCTTCATCTCCGCTTTCTGGTACTCACTCAGCCGCCGGCCTTTCAGTTTTTCAAACTTGGAGGTATCCACCTTGGCAACCACCACCTCGTTCTTCTTCTCCGCCTCTTTTTGTTTCAGGATCGCCAGCTTTTCTTTTTCCTCGTCAATTTTCTGTTCCATCCGCTCCATGCACATATCATATAACCGGCACTGGCCGATGGAGCCCCCGGCATACTTGACCTGGTCAAAGTCTTCCGCGAAATCACTCTGGACGGTCTTTAACGCCTCAATCTCACCTTTCTTCAGATTGACATCTCCGAGAATTATGGCGTGCTCAGTCTTTAAATGATCCAGAACCTGGGTCTTATAATCGAGCACCGTATCCAGACTGTACTTAAACCGTTTCATAGCTCTTCCTCCGCAGTATCTTTTTATCCGACAATGGATTGCATCAGCTTTAGTGTTTCCTCATAAGAAAAACTGCCGTCAATCTCCTGTTTTAAAAAAGCATTCATATTGTCAATCCTGGCCACCACATCATCCAGGGCCCGGTTTGTCCCCTTCTTATAGGCACCGATGGAAATCAGATCCGCATTTTTATGATAAAGTGCCAGCATGTTTCGAAACCGCGACGCCAGATTGCGGTGCTCTTCACTCACAATTCCCACCATCAGACGGGAGATACTGGCACCGATATCGATCGCCGGAAAATGATTCTCATGAGCCAACTGCCGGCTCAGAACAATATGTCCGTCCAGAATACCCCGGGCCGTATCGGCAATCGGCTCATTGGTATCATCACCCTCGACCAGAACGGTGTAGACCCCGGTGATGGAACCCTGATTAAAATTACCGCTGCGTTCCAGCAGCTTGGGAAACTCCGCATAGATAGAGGGGGTATAACCCCTGGCAATCGGCGGTTCCCCAATCGCCAGCCCAATCTCCCGCTGGGCCATGGCATAACGGGTCAGGGAATCCATCATCAGCAGCACATCGTTGCCCTGATCCCGGAAATACTCGGCGATCGTCGTCGCCACCAGCGGGCATTTCATCCGCAGCATCGCCGGTTGATCGGAGGTCGCCACAATCAGCACTGAGCGCTTCATGCCTTCCTCGCCCAGATCCTTCTCCACAAACTCCAGAACCTCACGGCCACGCTCGCCCACCAGGGCAATCACGTTGATATCGGTCTTGACGTTTTTGGCAATCATCCCCATCAGCGTACTCTTGCCCACGCCGGAACCGGCGAAGATTCCGATTCTCTGGCCCTTGCCGATGGTGTTCATGCCGTCGATGGCTTTGACGCCGAACTCCAGCCGTTCGCTGATCGGCGGCCGGCTTAAGGGGTTTGTATAAGGGCTGTTGACCGTATAATACCGGGTTGCCTCAAACTCCCCCTTGCCGTCAATCGGCTCGCCCATGGCATTGATAATCCGGCCCCGCAAAAATTCACCAACCGGCGCCTTTAAACGGTGTCTCGTGTTACGCACAAAGCTTCCTGATGTGATACCATTGGTAGCTTCGTAGGTCATCAGCTGAATCTTGCCGTCTTTAAATCCAACCACCTCGGCCGGTATCTGGCGGTTCTGCTCATCATCGTAGATTTTGACAATATCCCCAATGCTGGAACGGCCTCCCGAGGCTTCCATGGACATGCCCACAACATTTTCTATTTTCCCGATGCAGCCGACTGTCTCTGACTTCATAATCAGCTGCGGTATCTTTTCAAACATAGCCGCTCCTAAATTCCGATATTCTGCAGGATTTCCTTGATATTCTCCAACTGGGTATCCACGCTGATATCAATGATTTCATCCGGCATTTCAATAATGCAGTTGCCGCTGTGCTCCTTATCCATCACAATAAACTTGATGTTATCCGATAAGCGGGACAGTTCACCGATGACATCTGTATCTGTCTCCAGGATCATCTCATAATCTGTTTTTTCCATATAAATCTTGACCCAGGCCGTCTTTTTCAGCCGCTCGGTTTCGCTGATAATCATCCGTTTGATGATCTCGCCGCTGGACTTTAAGCTGAGATGAATCACTTTTTCCGCCACCGCCACCGCACAGTCTTTCAGCTCTTCCAGATAGGTCCTGAGACATTTTTCTTTGGCTTCCGCCACGGCATTTAACGCCGCTTCCATATCCCGGCCAAGTTCTTCCATCCGGCTCTGCATCGCCTTGCCATGGTCCAGGATCGCCCGGTCCGCGCCTTCCTTAAAGCCTTTCTCATACCCGGACTGGTAGCCCTCGGCGGCGGCATTCTCGCGAATCTGCTCCGCCTCTTTTCTGGCATCCTGCAGGATCTCCTCCGCCATCTGATTGGATTTGAGCATCAGCTGTTTGGCATCGTTTCTGGCTCCTTCCAAAATCCTGCTACTCTCATGGTAGGTAGTGCTTTCAAGGCTCGCCGACCGCCAGTCCGATGTCAGCTCGTCCGGGCGGCCCGCGGAATTAACGGCGGGCGGACGTTTCTTCCCGGAAACGGCATCCGACTGGTCAGGAGGTACAAACTTATAAACATTTACCGTTTGATCAGATTTCACAACGCCTTTAGACGATAACATTGTCATCCTCGCCTCCCTTGTTGATGATGACCTCACCAGTGTCCTCAAGTTCCCTGATAATATTAACAATCCGCTGCTGTGCCTCTTCTACATCACGTATCCGAATGTTGGTCGTGGTCTCCAAATCACCCCGGACACTCTCAGCCATCCTCTTGGACATGTTGTTAAAGAAGATTTCTTTCATCTCATCAGAAGCGGTCTTAAGGGCATAGACGATATCCTTGGAATCGCACTCCCGGACAAAACGCTGTACGGAACGGTCGTCCATATCCAGAATGTTCTCGAAGACAAACATCTTGTCGCGGATACTCTGGGACAGCTCGGGACTTTTCTGGTCCAGTTCCTCAAAGATACGCCGTTCATTGCCGCGATCCACATGGTTCATAATGTCAGCTACGAAGTCGACACCGCCGAGGTTCATATTGTCCTCACTGGTTATGATCGTCGCAAACTTGCGCTTCATCTCTTCTTCCACAATCGCGATCGCTTCCGGTGAAACCCGGTCCATGTTGGCAATTCCTTCAATTATCAATATCCGCTTGGCTTCCGAAAGCTGTTCCAGCACCTGGGCCGCCTGCTCCGCATCCATGTAGGACATGATCAGCGAGATTACCTGCGGCCGTTCATTCTGCAACAGCGATATCAACGCTTTGGGATCTCCCTTCATAAAGAAGTTAAACGGTTTGGACATCAGGGTCTTGGACACTTTTTCCAGCAGTGTTCTGGCGGTGGTTTCGCCAAATGCCTTCTCCAGGACACTCCGCGCATAATCCAGACCACCGTCCGTCATC
>Ga0154002_1000073_pt1 | contig 22247 bp, 18 predicted proteins | sample TSNY086MetaG_FD_102276 | JGI IMG/M metagenome (GOLD analysis project Ga0154002, IMG submission 102276) | Attine ant fungus gardens microbial communities from New York, USA - TSNY086 MetaG | ecosystem: Host-associated > Fungi > Mycelium > Unclassified | place: USA: New York, Robert Cushman Murphy... | reverse complement strand
CTTTGCACAGCTGTATGCTGACTGGAGCCAGCCTAATATAATTTCAATTATTCATTTGATTATTGAAGAAATTATATCCTCTATTCAATGCCAGAATAACAATTCTGACAGCCGGATATTAAAGCAGATGCAGGAGTTTATCTTTAATAATTACTCCCGGGATATTATGCTGGATGATATGGCGGAGGCACTTGGTATATCAGGAAAATACTGCAGTAACCTGTTTAAAAAATTAAGCGATGACACCTTTAAGAATTTTTTAAACAGTTATCGGGTAGAACAGGCAAAACACCTGCTGGAGCAGGATTCGTCCATAAAAATATCCGATCTCAGCCTGATGGTTGGTTTTAACAGTTCCAATACCCTCATCCGCGTCTTCCGGAAATACACCGGTCTGACACCGAAAGAATACGAAGAGATGGCAAAAAAACCTTGAAGGCTCTGACCACAGAATCCCTTCAAGGTTTTGTAAACAAATACTATTTTTTATACAAGCATCCCTTGCTCCGTATATTTTCTAATGTTCGACGCATTCACAAACTTCTGCACCAGGCCATCCTTCACAACTACTAACGTGGGCGCCTGCATAATGCCGTAAGTACTGGTCAGTTCCGGATTATCCTCGGCATCCACTACCTCATAGGCCGTACCCTTTAAAAATTCCTTAGCAATCTTACAGTTGGGACAGGTCTTCGTAGTGAACAGGTATGTACCGGCCGTCAATCCGCCGGCCGCCTTTTTCTCTTCTGCCGCCGCTTTTATCTGCTCTGCTGTCTGCGGATGATTCTTCAGCACGGAACGAGCCACATCATAAGTCGTACGGTTCTTGTACTCCTGGCTCTTGCCTTCATTCCAGTTCTTCACCGGCCGGTAATAACCGGTAATACGGCTGTAGATCTCAGCTTCCTGGCCGCAGACCGGACAGGTCTTATGCTCACCGATCAGATAACCATGCTCTTTACAGATGGAGTAGGTGGGTGACATGGTATAGTATGGCAGCTTATAATTCTCCGCAATGGTCCGCACCATTCCTGCCGCCGCCCGCCAATCAGGCATCTTCTCACCCAGGAAGGCATGGAACACCGTACCGGAAGTATACAGAGTCTGCAATTCATCCTGGACATCCAGCGCCTCAAAAATATCAGCGGTGTAATCCACCGGCAGATGAGAGCTGTTGGTGTAATAAGGGGTATCCCCTTTGCAGCCGGCCGTCTTGATGCCCGGATAACGTATTACATCATGTTTAGCCAGGCGATAAGTGGTGGACTCAGCCGGCGTTGCTTCCAGGTTATATAAATCGCCATACTCCTCCTGATACATGACCAGATGCTCACGCATATGATTCAGGACATCCTTGCTGAACTGCTGGGTTCTTTCATCTGTCATATCTCTGCCCAGCCATTTGGCGTTCAGTCCCACTTCACTCATTCCGATCAGGCCGATCGTCGAGAAATGATTCTCGAAAGAGCCCAGATACCGCTTCGTATAAGGGTACAGGCCGCCATCCAGCAGCTTGGTGATAACCTCTCGTTTCACCTTTAAGGAACGGGCGGATACATCCATCATATGGTCCAGTTTCTCATAGAAATCATCTTCATTCTTGGCCTGGAAAGCAATCCGCGGCATATTGATGGTTACTACACCGACCGAACCGGTACTTTCGCCGGAACCGAAGAACCCGCCGGTCTTTTTGCGCAGTTCCCGCAGGTCCAGCCGCAGCCGGCAGCACATGCTTCGTACATCGCTTGGTTCCATATCACTGTTGATATAGTTGGAGAAATAGGGAGTGCCATATTTGGAGGTCATTTCAAATAGCAGGCGGTTGTTCTCGGTATCGGTCCAGTCAAAGTCACGGGTGATCGAGTAGGTGGGAATCGGATACTGAAAACCGCGGCCGTTGGCATCGCCTTCAACCATCGTTTCGATAAAGGCCTTGTTGATCATATCCATCTCCGCCTTACAATCCTTGTACTTGAAATCCATCTCTTTGCCGCCGACAATGGCCGGCAGCTCCGCCATATCATTCGGCACGGTCCAGTCCAGGGTAATATTGGAAAAGGGTGCCTGAGTGCCCCAGCGGCTTGGCGTGTTGACGCCATAGATAAAGGACTCTATGCACTTTTTCACTTCCCCATAAGACAGCTTATCTACCTTCGCGAACGGGGCCAGGTATGTATCAAAGGAAGAAAATGCCTGCGCACCTGCCCATTCATTCTGCATGATGCCAAGGAAGTTCACCATCTGGTTGCACAGCACCGACAAATGACTGGCCGGTGAAGAGGTGATTTTTCCCGTAATACCTCCTAAGCCTTCCATCAGCAGCTGCCGCAGGGACCAGCCGGCACAATATCCGGTCAGCATGGATAAGTCATGAATATGAATATCCGCATTGCGATGAGCCTCGGCAATCTCCTGATCATAGATCTCTGACAGCCAGTAGTTAGCGGTAACTGCACCGGAGTTGCTTAAGATCAGGCCGCCTACGGAATAGGTTACGGTAGAGTTCTCTTTCACTCGCCAGTCCTCTACTTTTACGTAGCTGTTTACCACCTCTTTGTAATCCAGAATGGTATTCTTCATGTTACGGATTTTCTCACGTTGTTTTCTATATAATATATAAGCTTTAGCCACATCCGTATATCCAGCCTGCTCCAGCACATGCTCCACACTGTCCTGAATCTGCTCCACGGTCACCTTGCCATCCTGCATCTTGCTCTGGAAATCAGCCGTAACGCGCAAGGATAACAACTCCAGGATTTCATTATTGAAATCTTTTGCGGTTGCCTTGAACGCTTTCTTAATTGCTTCGGTAATTTTATTCAGGCCAAATTCGCTAACCTCACCATCTCGCTTAATAACACTAATCATAAACCCAAATACTCCTTCCTACACTTACTTTCAATTTGGTAATTCATTGACGCGCCGGGGTACTGCCACTTTGCAGCGCTATGTAATAGATTATAGCAGAGCAAAGAGAAAAACACAATATCTTGTTTCCTTTTTTTACTAAGAATCATACATATTGTGTTTTATGTTCTTTTACCTCATTTTGTGAGAACATAATCATGTTTGCACAATCATATTCACACAATCATATCTTTCCAGCAAATTCGGCAAACAATTCGGCCGGAATATATGCTTTTACCAGAATTCCGTCTTCCACATATTCCTCTGAAAGTAATTCACCATACTTACGAATCGTCTGAATTTTCCCCGCCTCCTGATAAGAGAACAGCCGTTCCAGATATAGTTTCTGGCTTCGCAGAATAGCTCCCAATATCTCCTTCAGCTGATCCAGACCTTCGCCGGTTTTGGCCGAAATCCGAACCTGCATATCCGCATGCAGATCACGGGGAAGGCTTCCATTCTCTTTTTGATCAATCTTATTAAAGACGGTGACAACCGTCTTGTCCTTTACTTCCAAATCCCGCAAGGTCTCATAAACCACATGCATCTGCATATCCATCTGCGGATTACTGCAGTCTACCACATGGAGAATGATATCACTGTATTTCGCTTCCTCCAGCGTACTTTTAAATGCCTCGATCAAATGATGAGGCAGTTTGCGGATAAAACCGACCGTATCCGTCAGTAAAATCTGCTGTCCGCCTTCCAGCTCCAGGCTGCGGGTCGTCGGGTCCAGGGTGGCAAACAGCTTATCTTCTGCCAGAATCTCCGCATTGGTCAGCTTATTCAACAGGGTTGATTTTCCTGCATTGGTATAACCGACAATCGCGGCAATCGGAATATGAGCCTTCTCCCGCTGCTTGCGAATGATACTTCGGTGGCGTTTGACCTCATCTAATTCATCCTTCAGCTGGCTGATTCGTTCATGAATCAGACGGCGGTCCATCTCCAGCTTCTTTTCACCGGGGCCGCGGGTGCCGATTCCGCCGCCCAGCCGGGACAGCGAATTACGCAAGCCCACCAGTCTGGCCGACCGGTATTTTAACTGAGCCAGTTCTACCTGGATTTTGCCTTCGCTGGTATTCGCTCTGGCGGCAAAAATATCCAGAATCACCATCGTCCGGTCCATTACCTTGGTGTCCAGGGCATCCTCCAGATTTCGCAGCTGAGCCGGTGACAATTCATCATCACAAACGACGCCGGTCGCATTCAGCTCCCAAAGGCGTGCCTTTACTTCATCCATCTTTCCTTTTCCCAGATAAGTGCCCGGGTGAATCTGCTCCCGGTTCTGGATCATCTGATCCACCGCTACGGCACCGGCCGTCCGGACCAGCTCCGCCAGTTCATCCACTGCGGCCTGGGTATCATCGCCATCGCCAGTACAGACCGCAATCAGAATTACCCGCTCCTCTACTTCTTTTAATTCAATTAATTCTGCCATTCATACTCCTATTGTGCTGACATATTGTTGTTTCCCTGACGAGACCGCAAAAAGATGATTTCTTTCTCGGCCGTCGGATCCGGACCATAAGTTTCAATATATGCTTCAAATAACTCCAGGGCCCTGGCAAAATCGCCCGACTTCTCATAAGCAATCGCCTGATTTAATGCCAGGTCCGCCATCGCTGCCGCATCAGCGGTGGCCATTCCCTTAGTCACCGCCGCCAGCGCGTCCTCATAGCGTCGCTCGTCAATTGCCTTCTTCGCCATCCGGTTATAGATGATGGCCGCATTAGGTGCATAGGTAAGAGCCGCTTCGTAGTCGCCCAGTTTCAGCTGACACAAGCTTTGTAATTTTCGATAATCATCGTTTTCTCCGTCTGTAGCAATCAGTTCTTCACAGGTCGCCAATGCCGCCCGGTAATCTTCCTTACTATATTCTGTCTCCGCCCGGTACAGTAATACCAACTGTTCCTGTTTTCCATTTTTTTCTTTGGAAATCGCCAGAAATTCATTAAAAATTTCAATTGCCTCATCATATTTGCCCTGATCCAGATATTCTGTCCCCTGGGCAAATAAGGCCTGCTGCTTTTTTTGTGTGCGATAACTGGAAATACCAAACCAGGCCGCCAGGATGATTGCCAGCAGCAATACGATTCCGGTACCCAGGATGATCCTTCTTTGCCGGCGGCGTCTTTTCCTTCTGGCAATCGCCCGCATCCGGGCCTGGCCGGTTAATGGCGGCCGGTTTCCCGACGGGCGGCTTGTTCTTTTGTAATTGTCCACATCATCCATCACTTTCTACCGGTACTGCCATGCCCGCCTCGGTTTTCATTACCTAAACATTCTACTTCCGCGAATGCAATTGCCGGCTGATGCTCCATAATCCGGAACTGGCAGATCCGGTCATTCACATGAATTTCCGTATCCCGCAGCGCATATGCCGGGAAAAACCACTGATCATGGTCACCGCAATAGCTTTCATCAATCACACCCATATGATTGGTCTGAATAATGCCGAAATTTTTAAAGGTGCTGCTGCGGGGAACCACATGGGCTTCATACCCCTCCGGCAGTTCCATGGCCACGCCCAGGGGAATCAGTTTAAATTCACCGGCCTTCAATTCCAGGTCCTTCGCTGCCCGCAGGTCAATCCAGTCTGATTTCCCGTCAACATAACACAATTTCTCAATCTGGTCCGTAAAATATTTAATCTTAATGCCTGGCATCACTTCTTATTCCTCTCCTTCAACTTTGATGTAACACGATCTGTCCTTTCATAAAAGTCGGCCAAACATCGATCACCCGCTGATTGGCACTCCCTTTCCAGTGCAGTCTTGTATCTTTTAATTCATTCTTGAATTCCCCGTCAACCACCACATCGACCTTCTTTATATAAGGCAGATGCTCCACTTCCTCCCAGTCATATCCGGTATAAAGCCAGATCGTCTTATTGGGAAAACGATCGCCGATCTCATCAATCAGCCGGCCAATATCTTCCCGGTTATCCGGATGCAGCGGATCACCGCCGCTTAAGGTAATCCCGGAAACATACGGTTTGGCAAGCTCCGCAAACAGTTCTTCTCTGGCCGCTTCATCAAAGGGGATACCGCCGCGGATATCCCAGGTAACCGGATTGTGGCATTCCTTGCAATTATGATTGCAGCCGGCCACCCACAGCACTGCCCGCAGACCGTCACCGTTAAGCATATCATCTTTTGTTATATTATGGTAACGCATTACATGGACTTCCTCTCTGCTATTTCTGCCATTTTGGCTTCATTCAACCGGGTATCTCCCTTGACCCGGGAATAGGAAAGATATCCGTTCATCCGCTCGATCTTGGTCAGATTCCTGCTGCCGCATTCAGGACATACCTCCATCTCCAGCTCCTGATGGCCACAGTCATCGCAATATGCCAGGGAAAGGTTCACCCCTTCATAGAATCCCATGTCCATCGCCCGGCGCACCAGTGTCTTAATGGCTTCTTTATTATAATCAATCGGATACTTCACATACTGGATCTTGCCGCCGTTACACAGCTCCCAGAACCGGTCCTCCAGATTCTGCTTCTGAATCGGTGTGATTTCCTCCGATACATGACAATGGAAGCTGTTGCTGACATATTCCCGATCCGATACGCCCTCAACAATGCCATATTTTTTGCGGAACTGCTTGACCTGCAGGCCACACAAGGACTCTGCCGGAGTTCCGTAAATGGCATAAAGGTTGCCGTCTTTTTCCTTATACTCCGACACTTTCTTATTGATATGCTCCAGTACCTCCAGCGCAAACCGGCCGTCCTCCACCAGGGATTTGCCATTGTACAGTTCCTGCAATTCATTCAAGGCCGTAATTCCGTAAGATGCCGTAGCCGACTTTAAAAGTGGCTTGATCTTGTCATGCAGGCCCAGTTTTCCGCCATAAAATCCCCCTTCACAGTATGCCAGCGGATTGGTTGAAGCACGCATTTCTCCCAGATATGCATAGGTCCGGATATGGATCCGCCGGATCAGCTCCAGGTAATAATCCAGCACCTCATAGAATTCCCGGCTCTCCTGTCTGGCTTTGGCCAGAATCATCGGCAGATGCAGACTTACCACGCCGATATTGAACCGGCCGACAAATACCGGTCCATCCTTTTCGTCCGCCGGATACATCCCGCCGCGCTCATACCATGGCGATAAGAACGCCCGGCAGCCCATCGGTGATACAATGGCGCCATATTGCTTATACATACTGGCAACATAACCCTTGCCCGTCAGGGACAGCCAATCCGGATACATGGTTTTGGCTGAACATTCAATTCCGGCTTCAAAGACATCCTCCAGCTCGCCGCCCGGTCCATGAAGCTTCTCATCATACAGAAATACCACCTTAGGGAACAATACCGGCTTCTGATAGCCCGTTTTCCCCTGGCCCTTTTTACGGACATCCAAAAGGGTAATCGTGGCCATTTTGGCAAAGCGGCTGGTTCCGGTTCCGGCTGTCACCGTAATAAAAGGATAATCGCCGCGGCTTGAGGAAACTGAATTAAACTTATATTCCCAGCCCTGGAAGCCCTGTTCCATATCTCTTTGAATATCGCTCCAGGCCACCGCTTCGGCTTTTTCCGCGGCAAGTCCCAGTCCCTGATATTTTTGCAAATATTTCGCATAGGATTTTTCGGCATAAGGAGCCAGAATATGTTCCACACCTGGCACGGTGAATCCGCCATACTGCTGGCTGGCCGCACTTAAGACAATATCCCCGATCACATCAAAAGCCACATCCAGGCTCTTCGGTTCATTATACCACAGATTGCCCATCTCAAAACCGCCGGATAAGACCGTCTCCACATCAAACAGACAGCAGTTCATCGTATCCCGGCGGGCCGACATATCATGAATATAGATGTAGCCCTCGCGGCATGCCTGCAGTTCCTCTACCGTCATAAAGAACTTCTGATACAACGACTTGTTCAGCTCATTGAAAATCAGGCTTCGCTTGGTTGACACCAGGGCACTGTCGGTATTGCTGTTCTCTTTATCACCAATGTACATAATCGACTGGCTCTTTTTATAAACATCGTCCAGCATTTGGACAAAATCCTGTTTATAATTACGGTAATCCCGGTAGCTCTTGGCCACAATCGGATTCACCTTCTCCAAGGCACCTTCCACCAGATTATGCATCTTTGCAATCGGAATCACCGCTGCATCCAGCTCTTCGGCCTTCTCCTCCACAAACTGGCAGATGAAGTTAATCTCGGCCTGGGAAAAGGTAATCATCGCCCGGACAGCTGATTTATTCACCGCCCGGACCACTTTTTCAATATTAAAAGCTTCTTGCGTGCCATCTTTCTTAACAACTTTTATCTCTCTGCACTTCATCCAAAACCATCTCCATTCTTTTTCGCTTCACACTATATATAGTATTGTATATATATCACATCACCCACATAATGTGTTTATTGTCAACTAAATGGTATCATGTCCGCTGATGCAAGTCAAGCACATTTCATGCCTTTTTATCGATATGCTCATCTGTCGCTGCCGCATCCTCGCCCAGACGATACTGCAGTTCTTCCGCTACTTCCATTTTAATCTCCTCTTCCTGCTCCGGATTGATCGTCGGCAGATCAATCACCGATCCTACCCCGAACCGCCGCAGGAACTCCTCCGTGGTTGCAAACAACGCCGGGCGGCCCGGTGCATCCAGTCTTCCCACCTCATACACCAGTCCATATTCCACCAGACGATTCACCGCATGATCAGAAGATACGCCACGTATTTTAGCAATCTCCGCCTTGGTTACCGGCTGCTTATAGGCGATAATCGACAATGTCTCCAGAACCACATCCGTCAGCACCTGCTTCTTCGGACTGGCAGCAACCCGAATCAGATTTTCGTAGAACCGGGACTTGGTACACATCTGATACGCCCCCTCCAGTTCAATAATCTGCATCCCGCGGTTTTCCTGCTCATACCGTTCCTTTAGCTGCTCCGCCACCTGCTCCGCAATCTCTTCGCTCTGTTCAATTGCCGCCGCCAGCTGTCTAAGCTCCACCGAGTTCCCCATCGTGAATAAAACCGCTTCCACAATCGCCTCCCAGTCCGCTTCCAACTCTTCAAATAAACTTATCATTCTGCCTTCCTATTCTTCAAAATCGTCCAAACCTTCCAGGTTCAGCTCGGATTCTTCCCCTTCCGCTTCCAGCGTCTCGATATACATATCATCAAACGGCTGGTCCTGACTTAAATGAATCTTGCCGATCTTCATCAGTTCCAAAACAGCCAGAAAGGTCACTACCACTTCCACCTTATCCGCCTGCTTCTCCAGCAGCTGCCGAAAACTAAAGGTCCGCTGCTTTCTGGCATATGTCATAATCACGCCAATCCGTTCCTCCAGACTGACCGGTTCCTTCTTAATGGTACCGAATTTACTGCGGATCGGATCCACTTTATCTTCCCGCCGCTTCATAACCTGATCAAAAATCTTCTGCAGCCGGGCCAATGTCAGTCCGTCCAGCAGCCGGTCCAGATCCACCGGCGGCTCATATCTGGCCACCTCCTGCGGAATTGTGGGATCCTTAAACAGCAAAAAATGCGCCTGCTCCTCCATATCCTGAAGCTCCATGGCCATCATCTTGTATTTCTTATATTCCAGAAGACGAGCCACCAGTTCTGCCCGCGGATCCTCTTCCTCGCCATTCTCATCCACTTCCACCGGCAGCAGCATCCGGGACTTGATATCCAGCAGTGTAGCCGCCATCACCAGAAACTCGCTGACAATATTCAAATCCTCCGTCTCCATCTGATTGACATAATCCAGATACTGCTGGGTAATCTCCACAATCGGAATATCATAGATATCGATCTTGTGCTTCTCTATCAAATGTAACAGCAGGTCCAGCGGACCTTCAAACTTCTCCAATTTATAAGATAACGCTTCCACTTTTCCTCTCCTGTCACAGCTTTGCTCTCACGAAGTCCAGTATAACAAAAAATACTGTTCCTGTAAATAAAGAACGCCTGGCGTGATGAACTTGCGGTTTATCTTTCCGGCTGCAATTCCACTGCCACTACCTGCGGCAGATTGTTCAACCGAATATTAACCGAATGGGTTCCCAATCCCCGCCCGGCAATCATATACCGTCCGTCCCGTTCAAAAGTCCCCGCGCAGTAAGGCTGAAAAAGCTGAAACTGGGGAGTCATCACACCGCCAAGTACCGGCACCCGAATCGTTCCCCCATGAAAATGTCCCGTCAGCGAAAGATCCGCTCCCCAGTCAGCATATGCCCGATGAAACAACGGTGAATGCGACAGTAAAATCTGATACCGGTCACAATCCGCCGGCCCCAGATGCCGCTGCAAATATTCCCGCTCCATCTGCTTCGGGAAAAAATCCCTATAATAAGGTTTGTCAATATCCAACCCGCTAATCCGCAGATCCGCTCCCACCGCCACCGATGCATCCGCCAGATAGACAACCCCGGATTGTTTTAGCAGGCCAAGAAAATTCCGATATTCATTCCCGTAAACCGCCGCTTCTTTCTTCAGCCGCTGCTCATGGTTCCCATTCCCATAATACACCGGGGCAATCCGGGACAATCCACGCAGCAGCCTTTCCGTAACCGCCAGGTTGTCCAACCCCGCCTTTGCCACCATCGTATCTCCGCCAATCAGCACAAGCGCCGGATCGATTCCCGCAACCGCCCGCAGAAGCAGCTCATTCCCACGCCCGAATTCCTTATCATGTAAATCCGTCAAAAAAACCAGTGTTTTAGCTTCCTTTATCTTTGTCGAAGAAATCACCGTTTTTTCCACTACAAAATGATTTCTTTCATATTTTGACCTCACATAAGCCCCTGCAATCACTGCCGACAACGCGCCGGCCAGGCACAGCATCTCTGAATACACTTGCCGTTTCTCCATTCTGTCCAATCTCCAATATTCCAATATCCATATTCTATTCCACTGATTCCAAAATATTCTTCACATCTTCCAGCGATTCACACACCGCCGTCACTCGCTCCTGCAGTTTTGACTTGCCGGTGCAAGTTCATCTCTCCCGGCAGAAAGCCTGCAGAAGTCCAGACTCCCACAGGCTACTTTTTGCTTTGAAACACCGGATCCCCCGGAAATCCCCCCACGATCTTCTGCATCGTCCGCTGCACCGCATCCTTCGAATTCCGCCAATCCGCATCCTTATTCCGGTAATCATACTTCTCAATCAACCAGTCAATATCCTCCTGTACCCGGTCCAGATTCCGCGTCATCAACGCAAACAGCTTCGGCATCCAGTACGCCTTCTCTGCTTCCGTCAATTCCCGCTCACAAACCCGCAGCACATCGGCAAAATGATGCACACAGAACCCTTTCGAGCTTATCAGCGACTCCCCAAACCCGGCATCATTCCGCAGTAAATACACAAACGTATCCAGCATCCGCTCATAAATCCCGGCCATCCGGCCGCAGACATAACAATTCCCTTCCACACCGTTCCCCACCGGTTCCGACTTCTTCAGCCGCGCCCAAAACCCGGCCGCCTTCCCCGGCGCATACTGCTTCATCTGCTGGGCAAGTTCCTTGTTCAGATAATCCAGCCGCGACTTCAAAATCCATGCATTCCCCAGATTATTACCATAATCATACATCATCTTCGTATGATGCCGGCAGAATCCCTGACGGTCGGTCTGCTCCCGAATATCGCTTTCCATATAGGAGGACCCCAGCACAAACTCCAGATTCTCCTGTTCCAGCTTCCGCTCCAGCCAGCAAAAGCAACACTCATCATCAGCACTCACCGCATCCGTCAGTTCCATCGTGTATAGCTTTTCTTTCATACATCCCCCTCATCGATTTCTTCCACATCCTCCGAATAAACGCGGACGCAGTTTTTTCCGCTCCGTTTAGCCGTATACAACGCTTTATCGGCAAACTGGATGCCCTGACTATAATTCATACCAGAAGTAATCCGGGCCACACCGCAGGAAACTGTACAACGGAATGTCGCGCGGCTGCCGACCATAAATTCCGTCTGGGCAAAATCATGCAGGACATTGTTGGCCACCTCGATCGCGGCTTCTATATTGGCACAACATAACGTCGCCAGAAATTCTTCGCCACCCCACCGGCCGGTATTATTGACCCCCATATACTTCTGCAGGGTCCTGGCCATCTGGACCAGGACATGGTCACCAATATCATGCCCATAATTGTCATTCACCAGTTTGAAATTATCAATATCAAATATCAGGACAAACAACTGCCAGTCACCAGCGCCCTGATCAGCTACCAGCTTAAGCAAATGCTGTTCCGTTGCCCGACGGGTCATCAATTGTGACAAGTAATCGGTATTGGCAATCGTGCTCAGTTCATTTTCCCGTTCCTTCTCCACCGTAGCGTCCAGGAGAAACGACATGATTTCCCGTTCGTTGATTTTAGCCGTATACCGGCGGATATAAATCGGACTCTCGTGGCCTTTAAAATACAGGGGGGCTTCCGTCTGGCGGAATTCTACGCCTTCAGCATTAATGTTCTTCAGATCATCAACAAACGGCCCCATCAACTGGTCATAAAGATCCTGGTCCACCTGGATACCGTACCGGCGCAGAATCGGAAAATCACCTTTGCTCTCAATCTTTTTCTTATGGAAATTTACCCAGATCATATCCACATCACTCTGAACCAAAAGCATATGACGGATCTGGCTGTCGTAAAGGGCAAACTTGCGCATCTGATATAAAAAGAAGACCATAAACATCACTACCACCACCGCAAAAGCAGAGAGCAGAACCATGTACCGGGTGGTCATCTGATTCACCTGATGAGCAAGCATCAGCGCCTCAAATTTACCCTTCTGGGAATTCAGCGACCAGACTTGCCACCCCTGGGAATTCAAAACCTTATTCAGCACAATTGAGGTTTCCATCAAGTCATTAAAACTGGTATTCTCCTTGCTGTACAGCATATGTAAAGTAATCGGAACCGACAGATTATTAAATTGCTTCAACTGGTAATTTTGCAAAACAGTATATTGGTAATCTACCGACATCTCGCCGATAAAAGCCGCATCCAGGTGCCCGGCAAGCAAATCATCCGTGATATCCTCGCGCAGGGTTTTGTATATCACCGGATCATGGCCGACAAAAGCATCCCAGTTCAGGTAGGAATGGGCATATTGGGGAGCCCCGACCTGCATTTGGCCCAGACTGGTCATTTCATTATCCTGGGTCACATAGAACCCCAACAGATCCATCATCAGCGGACTGGAATAGGTAAAATCATCACCTGCATAAATCTCGCTGTGGTAAACTCCGCCAGCCGCCAGAATCTGACCGTCACGAAGCGCTTCCCGGGCCTGCTCCATACCGCCGGGGAATTCTTTTTGACCGCAGACCCTGATTGGAATACCCGTCAGATCAGTAAAGACCTGCTCTATCTGGGCCTGCAATCCATCCGACCGGCCATCATGTTTAAAGGAATAGGGGTATAAAACCCGCTCATCCCAAATCAGAATCTCCTGATACTTCGCCTGCAGCCCGGCAATCTCTTCGGCATAATAATAGCGGTACATTTCCATGGTACAAGGATAGGTACTGGCCACAATCGCCTGAACCATCGCTTCGCCATCCCTGGTTTCCAGATAGCGGTTGATAATATCTACCAGCGGATAATATGTTTCATTGTTACAATACATTCCCTGAGACGTGGGAATACTTTCAACCGTCAACGCACTGGTCACCGTCGGATGAGCGTATAATTCCCCTTGTAAAGCAAGGGCCGAGGATGCCACATCAATCTCGCCGTTTTCCAATGCGGTAAACATCTGTTCCACGCTGGCATAAGCGCGCATCGACCCTTCCTCTGAAATATAAGTCCGCAGAATGTGGGACAATGCCGATCCTGACAGCATGCCGATTCTTTTTCCCCGCAGGCTGGTAAGGTCTTCAAGTACGCCATTCCTGCCGGTGTACAGTTGCATATCGGCATAATAAAGGACATTGACAGTTTTATAGCGGTCCATTCGCTCCTGGTTTAAGATAGACAAGCCAAAAAAATCCACTTCCTGGTTGTCCAGTCGGCGAAAGCCCTCTTCCCATTCTAATTTCGACGTTTCAATGTGCAGACCAAATTGCCCCTCTAACAATTCATACAGGGGCAATAACATCCCGTGCCGAACCTTATCCGGCCCTTCAAAATAAAGCAGCTCACTGGTTGCCCCAAAAGACAACGTATCTCCTTTAATGGTCTGAAGATACGCTTCTTCCTCTGGCGTCAATGTGAAGATTTCCGCATGAGTACCTTCCGCAAAAGCCGGAAGGTACATACTGAATGATAAAACAAGGATTACCAGTATCGCGCATAATCGTTTTCTATACATGTTGTTATTACCTTTCTCCACTCGGTTACATTTTAGCATAAAAGTGTCAAAAAGTGAAGAAAAAATTATTATAATTACTGTTTCCAAATTCCCCTTTCATCGACCTGATATCCGTCAGGTGTTGTGGTGTTTTGCAGTAATTTTCCATCAGCACCTAAATAAAACCAGTCGCCCTGATCCAGGATCCAGCAGCTCTGCGCCATATGTCCGGCCGGTTTGAAATAATACCAGGTCCCGTCACTAAACTGCTGCCAGCCGGTAACCATGTTAGAGTTGGTATCAAACCAGTAATTCAAGCCCTGGACCGTCTGCCATTCACCGGCCGCCACCCGGCCGTCCGCCTTGATATACCGCCAGCCGGCGGCCTCCAGGATCCAGCCGGTGGCGGCCGGATTGGCGGCGGCCGGACCAACCTGACCGCTGCCGCCAGCCAAGGTGGAATAATTGGCAAACCCGTAATCCAATAAGGCAATGGTATCCGTATACTGAGTGCCGCTGCTCTTCATCACCACCGCAATCAAACGTACGCCGTCCCGCTCTGCTCCGGTCACCAGGGTATTGCCCGCCAATGAGGTATATCCTGTCTTACCGCCAATAATGCCTTCATAGTAACGGGAATCCGAGGGATACATCATTTTGTGCCCCATGGTAACCGTTCTGGCCGCGGCCTGACTGGTCGCCGGAAACTGATAGGTCAGCGTGGTATCAATCTTACGAAAAGTCTCATTCTGCAAAGCCGCCTGCAGGATCAATGCCATATCATACGGTGTGGTCTTATGAGCCGAATGATTCAGTCCGCCTGGATTGGCAAAATTAGTATTCTTACAACCCAGCTGTAACGCCCGGGCATTCATCTGACCGGCAAAGGCATCGACACTGCCGGCAACATGCTCCGCCAGGCCATTGGCAATCTCATTGGCTGACTTTAGCAGCAGTCCATATAAGCTCTGCTCTACCGTCAGCTGGTCACCGGCCACAATATTCAGGGACACACTGCCGGATTCCAGGTTGGTGGTTGCTGTCGCCGAAAATGTCACGGTCTCATCCAGGCGGCAATTCTCCAGCACCAGCAGGGCCGTCATAATCTTGGTAATACTGGCCGGATAAAACTGCTTGTCCTGATTCTTGCCATACAGCACCTTACCGGTGGCCGCATCCATTAAAACAGCGCCTTCACTGCTGATCACCAGTTCTTCCGGATTGGCCGCCTCCACGGGATTGGCCGGATTGACCGGATTGACCGGATTCGCCGAATAACCCGGTCCACGGTCTGTGTTCTGGTCCTTCTGGGCCAGGACGGAAGGACCTGCCTCCTGACTGGCGGTGGTCTCTTCAATCGGCACCGGCGATATGATAATATTTGCGGCGGCCACAGAGCAAAATGTCAGGCTCATGCCTAAAGCAATACTCACAATTTTCTTTCGGTTTCTCATGTTCTCATCTCCCAGATCCTGCTATTACTTTTTCATATTGTTCAGTATATCATATTTTCTTTGTGGAAATCTGTCAACTTTCTTACAATTGCCAGCATTTTCCGTACTTTCAGTTACCGCCATTCAGGCATGCGCCGGCATTTTATGGAATACATTGGTAAAGAAACCATCTTTTCAGGAATGCGTATGAAATGTATTTATTGTAAGAAAATTGCCCGCCTTGCCTTTCTGTCGCTGTGCTGCTTTTTCCTTGGTCATTGCCTGGCCGATGTCATGGCTTCACGCCGCCAGGAGGAGGCTGTTGCTGTCTCTGCGGAAGGCAACTGGGGACTCAGCTTTCAGCAGGAAGGAAAACCGCCGGTGGCAAATGCCTCTGCCGAATACTTAAAGCAGTTTGATGCCTACTACGCCGCCGATACGCAGGATAAGATTCTCTATCTGACCTTTGATGCCGGGTTCGAAAGTGGAAATACTCCCGCTATTCTGGATGCCCTGAAGAAACACAATGCTCCGGCCACCTTTTTTCTGGTCGGCAACTATCTGGAAACAAGTCCCGACCTGGTGAAACGCATGGTCGACCAGGGACACATCGTAGCCAACCACACGTTCCACCATCCGGACATGTCCAAGATCTCCACCGCCGAAAGCTTTGCCCAGGAACTCCAGTCCCTGGAAACCATGTATCAGGAAATCACCGGTCAGCCGATGAAGCGGTATTACCGCCCGCCGCAGGGGAAATACAGTGAAGTTAATTTAAAGATGGCCAAAGATATGGGCTACAAAACATTCTTCTGGAGCCTGGCTTATGTAGACTGGTATCAAGATGACCAACCCACTCACGAAGAAGCCTTTAAAAAACTGTTGGGACGAATTCACCCGGGTGCAATCGTACTGCTGCACAGCACTTCTAAGACCAATGGGGAAATCATGGATGAACTGTTGACCAGGTGGGAGGAAATGGGCTATCAATTTCGTTCTCTGGATGAGCTTGTGGCGCCTTAAGCATGTGATTTGTACCAATTGCCGGATGCTGTTTTATATGGTAAGATAAAAAGAAAAGAGGAACTATCATGGAAAAATTTTGTTTTTATTGTCCTACCGAAATTATCTTCGGACGCGGCACCGAAGAACAGACCGCCGCTTATGTCAGGAAACACGGCGGCCACCGGGTTCTGCTTGTCTATGGCGGCGGCAGCGTGGTGAAAAGCGGATTATTGGACCGAATCCGCCGTAATCTGGAACAGCACCAGATTGCTTATTCCCTGTTTGGCGGCGCCAGGGCCAACCCAACCTTACAGCATGCCCGTGAGGGGGTGGCCGCCGGCCTTGCCTTTCAGGCGGATTTTATCCTGGGTATCGGCGGTGGTTCGGCGATTGATACCGCCAAAGCCATTGCCCATGGCGTGGCTAATCCGGAGACGGATATCTGGAACTTCTGGGACGGTTCGCAAACTGTCCAAAAAAGCCTGCCGGTTGGTGCGGTCCTGACCATTCCCGCCGCCGGCAGTGAAACCAGCAGCTCCGCCGTTCTTACCAACACTGAGGTATCCAGAAAAAAGGGCCTTTCCACCGACCTAAACCGGCCGGTCATGGCGATTATGAACCCGGAGCTCACCTATACCCTGCCGCCTTATCAGGTTGCCTGCGGGATTACCGATATCATGATGCATACTTTGGACCGTTACTTTAATCCAATTGATAACGAGATCACCGATGCCATCGCCGAAGCCTTGCTGCGGACAACCATTGCCAGTGGCCGGGCCGCCATGCAGGATTCCCATGATTATGCCGCCATGAGCGAGCTGATGTGGGCCGGTTCCCTCTCGCACAATGGACTGACCGGACTTGGCGGTCAGGCTGACTTTGCCGTACATCAGCTGGGACATGAACTTTCCGCCGCCTTTGACACGGCACACGGCGCTTCGCTGGCCACTATCTGGGATGCATGGGCCCGCTACGTCTGCCCGGCCAAACCCTCCCGCTTCGCCCGCTATGCCAGGAATGTCTGGGGGCTGACCGGCGGCTCTGAAGAAGAACTGGCTCTGGCCGGTATTGAAAAAACGGTTGCTTATTTTGCTGCCATTGGCATGCCGACCCGCTTTGCCGAAAACCGGGATATTGGCATTCAAAGCGACAGCACTTTGCAGCAATTGGCTTACCGGTGCTCCTTTGAGCATACCCGTACCATCGGATCTTTCCGGATTCTGGACGAGGATGATATTCTTCAGATTTACCGAACTGCAAATTCATAATGAAAAGGCTGATATCGTATGGATATTTTATCTGTTATTCAAAAACAATATTTAAATTTTTCAAACAAAGAACGACTGATCGCCGATTATATATTGATGGAAAGCAGTCGAATGCAAAACATAAACATTACCGTTCTGGCAAGCCGCATTGGGGTATCCAGTGGAACGATTACCAGATTTTGCAAAAAAATTGGCTGTGCCACATTTGCTGATTTGAAAATCCAGCTCAGCAGTGCCATCAAGCCCCCCAAAGCATACAAAGAAAACGATCCCCTCAATCAGGTTTACAGTTTTTACAAGCAGGTGATTGAACGAACCAATAATATGATGGATCGCAGTGCTCTTGAACGAATTATAAATGAGATCCTGGGGGCAAGATTTGTCTATATTTACGGACTGGGAAATTCCGGACTTACCGCTAATGAATTTATGCTCAGACTGATTCGTATGGGATTCCAGGGACAAAGCATTTCTGATTCCCATCTCATGCTCATCAACAGTTCCATCGTATCGAAAAAAGATCTTGTAATAGCATTTTCGGTTTCAGGCGAAACGATGGAAGTTGTAAACTCAGCGGCAATTGCACGAAAAAACAAGTGCCGGGTACTATGTATTACCAGTTTTATTGACAGCTCACTTGCGCAGAATGCTGATTATTGTTTTGTTGTTCCTAACAGTGCACTAATTGACAAAGACCGGTTTTTTAATAATCAATTTCCCTTTATATATGTCATTGATTTGCTTACAACTATATTCCTGGAAAATGAGATGATCCGACAGAAAATGAATATTACAACAAACACGATTATTGAGCAAAGCCATGTAAAAAAAACATAAACAAATATAAGAGCTCTTTTCCTTACGTAGGGGTTGAACCATTCCGGAGGAAAAGAACTTTTTTTGCGCAAAAAACTAAAATAATTTTAATTCATAATGTATTGACTAAAATTTATTTTATAATATATAATAAAATAGCCAAACAAAAAAGAGATATGAGTGTAACAACCAACAAATTAACCAAAGCATCTATTCGAAAAGGGGGAAAACTTATGTTCAAACAGTTACAGAAATTAGGCAAAGCATTTATGTTACCAATCGCCATCCTTCCAGCTGCCGGTCTTTTACTTGGTATTGGAGGCGCACTATCCAACCCCAACACCATAGCAGCTTATCCATTTTGGGATATTCCATTTCTTCAGGGCCTGTTCCAGATCATGAGTGCCGCAGGCAATGTTGTCTTCGCAAATCTGTCCCTCCTCTTGTGTATTGGTCTTGCCGTAGGCCTTGCCAAAAAAGACAAGGGTACCGCCGGACTCGCTGCTGCTGTTGCTTTTCTGGTAATGAATGCATCCATTGGTGCTATGATTACAGTATTTCAGCCAACTGGGGTCACATCCGTTGATACCGGTACAGTAGGTGCGATCGCAATTGGTTGTATGGTTACATTTTTCCATAATCGTTATCGCAATATTGAACTGCCTACGTTCCTTGGCTTCTTTGGCGGATCAAGGTTCATACCGATTATTTCTGCATTTGGCGCTATTTTTGCAGGTGCATTTTTCTTCCTGTTCTGGCCGCTATTCCAGGGCTGGCTTGTCACGGCCGGCAATAAGATAGCCGGGATGGGCTCTTTGGGAACATTTCTTTATGGCTTCCTGCTCCGTCTTACCGGTGCAGTCGGTTTGCATCACACCATCTATCCGATGTTCTGGTATACGGAGCTTGGTGGCGCAGCTACGGTTGCAGGTGAGCAAATCGCAGGTGCCCAAAATATTTTCTTTGCCGAACTTGCCGATGTTTCCCATCAGGGACTGTATACATACGGAACCCGTTTCTTTGCCGGCCGTTTCGGGACGATGATGTTTGGACTTCCGGCAGCATGTCTTGCCATGTATCATTGTGTCCCGCCAAAACGCAGAAAGCTTGTTGTCGGCCTGTTTTTCAGTGCCGCACTGACCTCTTTTGTGACTGGTATTACCGAGCCTATTGAGTTTATGTTTCTTTTTGTATCGCCATGGCTATACGTGATTCATGCATTCTTTGATGGCCTGTCATTCCTTGTTGCCGACTTGCTTTCCGTCCGTATTGGAAATACGTTCTCCGGGGGTGTCATCGATTTTATTCTCTTTGGCGTCTTGCAAGGTCATGAAAGAACCCACTGGATGTATTTGCTGATTGTGGGACCTATCTGGTCATTATTATATTATTTTTCTTTCCGTTTCCTCATTACAAAGTTTAATGTTGCAACGCCCGGACGGGAAGGTGATGAAAGTGAAGAAATTCATGTGGAGACAAAAGGAACGATTGCCGAAACCGCCATGGCCGTTCTTGAAGCACTGGGCGGAGCGGAAAATATCGAGGACTGCGACGCATGTATTACCCGTCTCCGGGTAGCTGTAAAGGATGCTTCCCAAGTAGACAAAGACACCCTCAAACGACTTGGTGCAACTGCGGTACTTGATGTCAAAGGTGGCATTCAGGCGGTGTTCGGTGCAAAAGCAGATTTGATCAAGAATAAGATTAACGAAATGTTAGACGAAGATGAATAAATTTTGGAGGTACCAAATGAAGAAAGGATTAATCGTATCCTGCCAGGCTTTACCAGAAGAACCTCTGCACAGCCCGTTTATTATGGGGAGGATGGCTGCTGCTGCAAGGCAGGGAGGTGCTGTTGGAATTCGTGCCAACAGTATTCCAGACATTCTCGAAATTAAAAAAAATGTAGATCTTCCAATTATAGGTATTATTAAAAAGGTGTATCCGGATAAGGAAGCATATATCACTCCAACCTATGCCGAAATTGACGCTTTAGTTGAAGCCGGCGTAGAGATTATTGCGTTGGATGCCACAATTAATCAGGAAGAAACGTTTTTGCTGTCGTTAAAAGAGAAGTATCCCGGGCAGAAATTCATGGCAGATGTTTCGACTTTGGAGGAAGGAATCAGAGCCGACCGTATTGGCATTGATTATATTGGTACAACATTGATTGGCTATACAGAACAGTCACGAAATGTTGACAAATTTACTGTTTTGAAAGAGCTGATAGAAAGGTGTACACATCCTGTTATTGCTGAAGGCAACTTCAGCACTCCAAAAGAAGCAGCCAAAGCAATCGCTGTCGGTGCATATGCGGTTGTTGTGGGAACTGCGATTACCAGACCTCAATGTATCACAAAGCGTTTTGCAGATGCTGTAGATGCGGTGGAGTTGTAAGAGATTCCATACATCTGATGACATTTTCCAATCCTCTGTATACACCGGACACTTAGAACCAAGTGCACGGCTATTTAGAGCCACCTTGCCGGATGGTTGAGCCATCCAAGTTAATGCCTGCTTATTTTACTTTTGGAAGGGTACTTATCCGGAACGGTGGCTCTGTTTCGCCGTGCAGTTGGTTCATCTGCACAAATATATAACAGCAGTTGTACCAACCCCAAAAGAATTGTCTTGCGTTCCTCCATTTTCTGCATAAGTTCATCGGAAGACCATTTATTCTCAAGTTTCATCATTGCCATAATTTTAACTATTTCCAATTCCAGGTCATAGTTGTCACGAATGGCACCTTCTTTTGATATACTAATAAAACGTAGCATAAACATGGATTTGTCCATTTTTTGATCCAGATATACAAAAAAACCATGGTATTCTTTATTCCCCAATTCCGGCGTCTCAAGATATATACATGGGTAAGGCAAATGTCGTAAAATCTCAACAGGAAAGCGGCAATCTGTTCCATTTCGGCGTGAAAACGATATACTTCTTTGCATCGCCGCCATGATCCTCTTTAAATAACTATTTTTCACACAACCGCAAGCCGATCCATATAATTGTTCCTGCTCACTGTCACCATGTGATCCTGATTTTTCTGCTGCTATACCCATGATTGCAATTTTATCTTGCTCTTTAAATCAGTGTGTAGATCCAAGGCAAGAAAGTTTTATTTAGTTAGCTCACTAATACCGACTGCATCGATAGGATACATTTTAAGAATACTATCATGATCTAAATCTCTCCAGGAAAAATGCGAACGGTTATATTAACTGTCTCTTTGAAAATCATTTAAAAATGTACTGTATGCTTCTTTCCATGTATTATCTGCTGAATCTTCAACACATACATTTGTTTCGATTGCATTTGCTGCCTCGTTCCTTTCTTGTGTCCCCTACAAATATAAAACATATTAGACAAAACACAATGCCTTTTATATCTCTATATTGTTTCATTAAAATTCCCATCATCTTTAACTAAATATTCTGTAGCTTTTGATGCTTTTCTTTTTTTTAACCAATACAGAATTGCACCAATCGGAACTGTTAGACAAACCTTTACTCCTGATGGATACGTTAGT
>Ga0154002_1000071_pt1 | contig 22482 bp, 23 predicted proteins | sample TSNY086MetaG_FD_102276 | JGI IMG/M metagenome (GOLD analysis project Ga0154002, IMG submission 102276) | Attine ant fungus gardens microbial communities from New York, USA - TSNY086 MetaG | ecosystem: Host-associated > Fungi > Mycelium > Unclassified | place: USA: New York, Robert Cushman Murphy... | reverse complement strand
CACTACTGGAGGAGTACTATCAATGAAGTGCTCAGATGAAATGTGGAGGCCAGTTGCTTTCATCTCCAAGTCTCTCAGTGATACAGAAAGAAATTATGAGATACATGACAAGGAGATGTTAGCGGTTGTTAGATGTTTAGAAGCATAGAGGTACTTCCTGGGAGGAACGACAATAAAATTTGAGATTTGGACAGACCACAAAAATCTTGAATACTTTATGAAAGCACAAAAATTGAACAGACAACAAGCCAGATAGGCGCTATACCTATCAAGATTCGATTTTGTGTTAAAGCACATTCTGGGAGCAAAGATGGGAAAAGCAGACAGCCTGAGCAGGGGGCCGGACTGGGAAATTGGAGTGGAAAGGGACAATGAGGATGAAATGTTGGTAAAGAAGGAATGGCTAGAAAATAGAAGGACGGAGAAGGTAAAAGTAATTGTAGAAGGAGTAGATTTGTTGGAGAGAGTAAGAAAGTCAAAGGTGAAGGACAATGAAGTAGTCAAAGCAGTGGAGGAAATGAAATGAGCAGAAGTAAAGATGTTAAGAGATGAAGAGTGGAGGGAAGTAGACAGCATAATGTACAAGGAAGGAAAGGTATACGTGCCAAAAGATGATATGTTAAGAGTAGAAATAATCAGACTGCACCATGATACACCAGTGGAAGGACATGGAGGACAGTGGAAGATGGTGGAGTTGGTCACTCAAAACTTCTGGTGGCCAGAAGTAACTAGAGAGGTAAAACGATATGTAAAAGGGTATGACTCCTACCAGAAAAACAAAAACTGCACAGAACAGCCAGCAGGTAAATTAATGCCCAACTCAATACCAGAAAAGCCTTGGATGCATATATCAGCAGACTTTATCACCAAGCTACCAATAGCACAGGGATACGACTCAATCCTGGTAGTAGTAGACAGATTGACAAAAATGGTCCATTTTATCTCTACTACAGAGAAGACATTGGCAGAAGGGCTAGCTAGGTTGTTTAGAGATAATGTGTGGAAGCTGCATGGGTTACCTGAGAGTATCATCTCAGACAGGGGACCTCAATTCGCGGCAGGACTAATGAAAGAGTTGAATAGGATGTTAGGGATTGAGAGTAAATTGTTGACGGCGTCCCACCCTCAAACCGATAGACAAACAGAGAGGATTAACCAAGAACTGGAACAGTACTTAAGAATGTTTATCGACCACAGACAGGAGCAGTGGCCTAACTGGTTAGGAACAGCAGAGTTCATCTATAATAACAAAATGCACTCAAATACTAAAGTGTTGCCCTTCAAGGCAAATTATGGACAAGATCCTAGAATGGGGTTTGAAATGAGAAGGAAGGGGAAATATGAAGGAGCAGAGAAATTCATAACGAAAATGAAAGAAATCCAAGAGGAAGCAAAGGCAGTGCTGGGAAAAGCACAAGAGGAGATAAAGAAGTACGCAGATAGAAAGAGAGCAGAAGTTGACAAATATAAAGTAGGAGACTTAGTAATGCTAAGCACTAAGGATCTGAAATACCAGATGGTCGGAAGGAGAACAGAGAAATTAACAGAAAGATTTATAGGCCCTTACAGAATAAAGAAGATCATATTACCAAATGTAGTAGAATTAGAACTACCTAGTACAGTAAAAATACACTTGGTAGTTAACATTAGTAAAATATGAAGATATGTAGGGCAGGTAGAGGGGCAGAGAAAAGGGCAACCAAGTCCAGTAGTAATCAAGGGAGAAGAGGAGTGGGAAGTAGAAAGAATTCTAAACAAACAGCAGATACGAGGAAAGGATAAGTACCTGATATAATAGAAGGGATTCATGGCAGAATCAGATACTTGGGAAGGAAAGGAAAATCTGGAAAATGCAAAAGAAGCAGTTGAAGAATATGAAAAGGAATACAGACGAGACATGGAAGATGTAAGACGGTAAGAGAGGGAGGAAGGAATATTCAGAAGGGGAAAACTACCAGAACGATTTACAGCAAAAAAGTTGTTTGGATAGTCGGACAAAAGGTATGATGAAGAATACTGGGCAAGGTTAGAAAGAAACTGGAGAAGATGGAAAGGAGAAAAGACAAGAGAGCAAAGAACTATGAAAACGATAAAAGAGGAAAAAGAAGAAATTGAGCAAAAAAGCCCAGGGATCAAAGAGTGGACAGAAGAAGACGACAAGGAGATAGGTAACATGGTGGACCCATACTATGAGTTATAAAGAATTCCTTGGGACAAGGAAACTTAAGAGGGGGGTGGTGTCATGACTTAACAAAATGGACAAAGTTATTTCTTTCTTTTTCTAGACTTACTACATAGGGATGGAGTGCAAGAAAGTATCACATGACCAAGTGTCACAAAGTCATAGGGTTATGAGTCATAGTCAGGTGACACCACATGACTAAGTCACATGAGGACCATGGGAAGATAGTGCACAGACCATACAGTAGTTGTATAAGTAGTGTAGGAAATTTAACGGGAACTCCATCAAGTTCTCCTTGTCAACTTAAACCAGGAGGGTGGTTAAGTCATCTTGGGCTAAGTCACTACAATTGTGCACTGTACACACAGAGGAGTAATGCCACATCTTTAGGAAGGTATTTAGGTTAGAGATCCCCTCCTTGGGGTAATAGTACAACTATAGTATTAGGGCAGTAGCAAGTAAAGCAGTAGATGTCTAGCTGGGTGAAGATCTTGTGCTCCAGTAGATATAACATTAGTAAGATCACTCCTATTTTGACTTTTTTGGAGATATAGCACCATGTCTCTGGAACAATACAACTCTCTTATGGGTAGTATGCTCAACCAATAGCATGCCCTGGCCAAACTAAGGGCAGAAATAGAGAGAAGGAAAGGAAAGGTGTGTTGGAGGTGTAGAAGATTTGGGCACCTAGCCCATAACTGTAGGAATATGAAAAAAGCAAAAGGGAAACCAGTTTTCCAGAATAGATTTGAGGTGATAGCAAGTAGAGTGATGCAATGTGGAGTAAGGGAGGAAGCAAAAGTAAGGAGACAGAAGACAGTTGAGGAAGGGGTATGATGTTTTAGATGTTGGGGGATAGGACACTACAAGTGGGAGTGTCCAAATATTAAGATAGAAAAAGAAAGGAGAAGTGAGGAAGCAGCATGTATGGCCAGGCCATAAAAGATGTAGCAGGGAGAGAAGCTAGTGCATCCCAATTGGAAAAAAGCACAGGAATACTGTAGAGTAGAGGATGTGCCAGAAGATGCATAGCTGTTGGAGTTAGGATGGACAACAGAAGAAGTCATAGTGACCTACATAGAATGCAGATGGTGTAGAAAGAAAGGAATACACAGGGAAAATAACAGAGAACAAGAAGTCCTCAGAGGAAGGAAGTTAAAGGAAGCTGAGTGGTACGGGTGCTCAAAGCAAAAGAAAAGAGAAGGAGTAGCAGCATACTCCAGAGGGAAAAAGGTATAGCAGGATGGTATGTGAACAGAAGTTCTGAAAGGCATAGCAAAAGAGAAAGATAGACAAAGAGATGTCAGGAGAACATTCAAAATGTTAAGGGAGGTATGGTTAAATATAGGGGTAGAGAAAGTAGACATGCATGAAGGTATAACAGTGAAAGCACTCTTGGATAGTGGTATGACAGAAATATTTATAGACAAGAAAATGGCAGCAAAACATGGGTTTAGACTACAGAAGCTAGAAAGACCAGTAGTAGTCAGAAATATAGATAGAACAAACAATAGTGGAGGGACTATTACACACTAAGTGGAAGTAAACATATACTACAAGAGCCATGTAGAAAGAATGAGGATAGATGTGTGTGATTTGGAAAAAACAGACATGATATTGGGGATGCTGTAGTTGCAAGCCCACAACCCAGAAATTAATTGGGAAACAGGGGAAGTCAAAATGACAAGATGCCCTCCATTATGTGGAAGGAACACAAAATTGGAAAAGGAGCAAAAAGCAAAAAAAGGAAAAGGGGTAGTTACACTAGAAAAAGAGAAGATAATGAGATGGGCAATAGAGGACAAAGAGGACTGGGAAAGAGACAAGAAGGTTGAAGTGGATTATAAGAAGATTGAGAAAATGGTCCCAAAGAGGTTTGTTATGAGAGCCCCAAGCAGGAAAAAGTTTCCTGTACATTCAAACACTTAGTCCAAAACCTCAAAGCATACAAAGAGGTTAAGATATAAATAGCAGGGGAACTTAAGAAGCCAAGTCATGTGATAAGGTCATGAGGTTGTAGAACATTCTGGAGGAATATGTCATTGTGGACTAGTAGCGGTACAGCCACTGTAAAAGTAGTATAAGTAGTAGTCCAATCCAACAAAGAACTCCATCGAGTTCTTCTTGAACATTCACCTAGGGTGATCACTAAGGACACTCACTGTCTCTCGATAACAAGGTTCCTAAAATAGAGAAAGATGTTCGGGAAGTGTCACAAACTTCATTTGGACCATAACTCCAGGAATACTTGACCGATTTCAATGATCTAAATGGCCACCAAAAGCCCTTAAGAAGACCTTTCAAACGGTACCAAAAACATCTCAAAGCAATCAGTATTCACTGAGTTATCAGCAGATCAGTCAGTGATCACCAAGTCACCAGACACTAAATCGCTGATATCTCGGGAACTGCTTAACATAATTGTTTGCTTCAATGACCATCATAAAGCTCTCTTCAATGCGCTTCTTTCAGCCATAAATAGATCATGAGGTGATAAGATCCCATAGAGATACAAGGTCCTCAATGTTTGCACATAATACTGATCTTTACTTATAGATTATCATCTATCCTTGAATAGAACAAAGGACTGCCCTAAGATGGTTAGGTTATCTCTATTTCAAGAATAATAGCACTCCTATATATAGAACAATAGGTAGTAATTATGTGGTAGGCTGTTCTGGTGCACAGACCACCACAATTATGTATTTAAGGACTATATGTCTGAGAATAAATCTCAGACTTAACAGCATCTTTTGCTGCTTGTCTAACTTTGCTTTTTTAAACACTTTGATTATCAAATCAAGCAATTACAGTAAGTGGCCATTTGTGATAGTCTCTTTGTGGGGGAAGTTGGTTGGGAGTTTCCCTGTGATGATGTTCAGTAGATCAGATACTTCATCTATGATGAGAGGTTCTACAATAGAATATGTTTTTATCAGCATTAATATATTTTGGACAGTTACTTTGGCCTCTGATATACTGCTGAGGAGAAGAGTTCTCAGTAATATGAGCATGTCTATTAGTTAGGAGGCAGAGTGTGGTGTTTTACTCCAGTGATCAGATATAGGAGTGTTAGGTTAACCAAAAAATTCATCCTCATCCATCTTATTGGTCCAATTTTTGGAACAGTGTTCATATTATCAATAGACAGTGAATGTTCTTAGTGATCACTCTAGGTGGATGTTCAAGAAGAACTCGATGGAGTTCTTCGTTGGATTGCAGCCCTACTTATACTACTACTACAGTGGCTGTACCCTAGAGTCCTACAATCACATGTTCTTTCCAGAATGTTCTATGATCACCTGATCTTGTCATGTGATTTGACTTACTAAGTCCCCACCCTATTTATATCCTTACTCCACTGTATGCTTTGAGGTTTTGGATTAAGTGTTCAAATGCATGGGAAACCTTTTCCTGTTTGGGACTCTCATAACAGTTCATGTCTGAGACATTTTGAGTTTCTCTTTGAGGTGAATAGTGGTGAGTTATCTAGGTCTTCATAGATGTTGCTCCTAAGTATAGAAGGGACTGGGTAGTATGCTAGTAGGCTTAGTAAAGGTATTGGGGTTCTGATTCCTGGAGGTCCAGGTATATTATATAGGTTTTTTCCACTGGATGTATCTCTAGTGTTAAACATGTTCATATTCTCATATGTAAACTTTTTGTATTGGTAATGGTTCATATGAGAGAAGTGAACATAATAGTAGTTTAGAAACTCTTACATGCTACAGTAGTCATTATACTAAAATTAGACATAGAATATATCAGCTATTCAGCCAGAGCTAGGATCTATATTGCTTGGAAATGTTTCAGTTATACTATTCTTTGTCTCCATTCACCTTCAATTGATGAATTTATGTTCTCTTCATCAACTTCACTGCTCATCAATCAGCAATGCCAGGTATCTAGAACTGTCTTCTTGTTTGGATATCATCATCAATGTCTACCTCATATTTGATCAGCCATTGTCAATGTAGGTATTCCTTTCATCAACTACTTGGTTGGTGTCTCTTGAAGTACACTCAGAGCACATTTTATGGATACAGAGGTGAGTGAATACCTCTTTTTGTTGGCCAGAAAGTCTAGGTATTAGTTTTCATCTATTTTTCATATTCTATGATTTCTTTTTTTTTCTCTTGACCATATATTATTTGTTTGCTTCAAAGGTATTCCTTTTCTTTTTTTCTGTAACCTTGTATTTACTTTTCCTCTTCAAACCATAAGCCTTTAGGTACTTTCACCTCACAATGTGGGGAATTGGTACCTATTGATACTCCATATAGCTGCTAGACCCTGGTGTGGCCTGGCATGTCCAAGAATAAAGGGCAGCAGATGTGTGATTGTACATTGCTCTGGAAAGGCAAGAAGAGTGATGTAGCTGAGCAACAGGATATTAATTTTATACAATCCTTTAAGATCTGGGGGTTACAATCTTAATAAAATAGAAGATAATAGAGACAAGTGAGGTTAATTGAGGGAATGGTAAACTATAACCTATAGTACAAGGTACTTGAGTTACTATTCTTATAGAAGAGTAGTGTTATGAGAGCTCCAAAAATGGAAATAGTTTTCTGTACAGTTGAATACTCGATCTAAAACCTTAAATCATACAATGGGATCAAGATATAAACAGCATAGAAACTTAGGTAATTAGATCACATAACAAGATCAGGTGATCATAGAACATTCTAGAAGGACATGTGATCATGAGCTAATAGTAGCACAGCCACTGTAAAGTAGTATAAGTAGTAGTCCAATCTAACAAAGAACCCTATCGAGTTCTTCTTGAACATCCACCTAAGGTGATTACTAAGGACATTCACTGTCTATCGGTAACAAGTAGTCTTTTTTATATATCTATAGAAAGATTTGAGTCATGTAGATTACATTCTGCTCAGTCAGCAACTACTAAGTACTTTCAAATGGACTCTTCTTGTCTTCTTCTTACATGTGTACATCTCTCTATGATTTGTCTACAATATTAGATCAGGGCTTGGGGCATATTAAACTATATTCTATGAATGTCTATGAAGTTTAATGAACTGTGTACCCATGTCCCTTGCCAAACATAGATGGATATTCCCTGTTTATCACTAATCTGCTGAGAGTATTCAGTTTTAAGGAGTAGTTACCATTATCTTGGGCTGTTCACTGATGGCTCCTTTTACCAACCTTGTGGTTTATCTATATCTACTGGTGACCAATCACATAAATCATAATAATATATCATCACAATAATTGACCTACTTTCCCAAAAATCAAATCCCCTGGTTTTCACTAGCATGCTATTTTAAATATTGATATAATAATTTGGAGCTTTGCCAAAGACAGTGAGCAAGAGAAGGGGAGTTAATAGTTACAAAATAATCTCAGCTGCTTGTGTATATGACTAAGACGGAAATATTCATGATGTGCACCACACTGGCCCATTCGAATTCCAACGCAACTCAGAATCTTGTAATGCCACTTTTTAATAGAGTCGCGGAAATGATCAATAATAGCACCATTCTAGATCTTTGAAAAAGGGTCTTGTCTACCTACCACTTCGTTCGTCAATTTTTTTACCTCCCCAAGCACCTATTTTGACGTGTACATGCACTTTGTTGTGGGAATACAGCTTATGAGATTAATCACACGTCGGAGATGTACGTCGCGTGATTGTAAAGCTCGAGAATGTTGAAAATTCCAGTGAATATCAAAGTAATGGAAGGACAGTAGGAAAAAATCAATCTCAAAAGGACCTGTCGCTCCTAAACGTCTCTTCACAATCGAGAGAAGGATATAGGGCTGAATAACTTCTCAACAAACTTTTAAGAAAAATCGTACCCTCGTGCGAAATGTACTATCAAGCCGACAATCCATTGGATTTGAGCACAACACAAAACAGATCCAACATACTCATGAAATCAAAAAACAAAAGCATGATATCGTATGAGGGGCGAACATATACTGTACAGACAATCACATTTCCACATATCGGGGCGAACGGTGCCCCGAACCTATCATTCAAAAAATCCAAAGCAAAATACCCAAAGCACCCATCGAAAGAGGATAGAAGAAAATCATGGTTCAACGTCTTCCCATATGTGCATTAGCGAGTTCACGGTCTAGTTCCGCACTGGGATCATCATAAACAGGACTGGGCAATCTCTGCGAAAAGTTATTGGTGGTAAAACCAGAAGTAGCACCGTGGAGAGGGCCGTGCTCCTGAACGGGAGAATTGATAATCTCCTCGCGAGATGGAAGAGGCAGGCTTTCGATTTTTTGTCAGTGTAGTTTTAAGTGGAGGTTGAAGAATTTTCACCTGTCTTGACGACGAAATTGCGTCGAGGCTCTTGCTTGATTTCTGACCTCCCTTCGAAAACTTCGAACTTCCTCAACAATCAGTTTCTTCATTCCTTCAATACTATCCTCCTCCTCGAAGCTGAAGTCGAATGTCTGTAATGAAGACTGAGTTTCTGGGCGAATGCTGTTGCTGATTCAGCAACTTACCGAGGGACAGCTCGGCTCATCGGCAGGGTCATGCCAGACAGTGAAGTAAGGGTGAGTAACGGCCTGCTCGCAACTGATCCGTCTAATGGGGTCGAATTGTAACATTTGTGTCAGTAGATCGATTGCAAGAGGATTTGCACGAGGGTATAGCAATGAGAAAGATATACGAGGTTTGATTGGTAGAGAACGAATGTAATCTTGGGCCTGTTGGACTGCGGTCATTATAAAAATGATGATCCACAAAGTATCACATACACGGGGAGAGCCAACACGTCGGAGGGTTTCCTCAGGCGGTGTTCCAAGATAGTGCAAGATCTGGTTCAGCTGATCTACATAACTAGACACAATATCAGTGTGGTGTTGATTTCCACAGGACAGAAAAGCTTACTCCCTGCCTTTGTAGATAGGCTTTCCGCCGAGTAATTCGGCTAAAATACACCCAATGGACCAGACATCAATGGCAGTTGTCTAATTGGTAGTTAAGAACATCCTCTGTAGGAGTTGATAACAGCTCACGTAGTTAGCAAAACTGAGCATGATTTCTGGGGCACGGTACCAGCGAGTTGCTACGTATTCGGTCATGAACCCCTGGTTGCCGGCTGCTCTAGATGTCCCTCCCCCTGGGTTATAACCTCTAGCAAGACCGAAATCGCAGATCTTCAACTCGCAGTCAGCATTAACAAGGAGATTTCCTGGCTTCAGATCCCGGTGAAGAACATTCGCTGAGTGAATATATTTTAAACCACACAAGGTTTGATAAATGAAGGATTGAAAGTGGGCATCAGTCAACGGTTGCCCAGAACGAATCTATTCCTGTTATTGTATGGTTTATGAGAGTGTTGGTGGTACCTACAATAGCATGGAGGTCAGCCTCCATGAGTTCCTCCTAAATATATTAGTACCATGGGGTTCACAGCAGGATAAATATCAACGTACATAGAGATAAACTTCGTCGAAATTGCCATCAGGTCGGAAAACTATGTCCATATCATACAGACAAGTGATCTGCAGAAAGTAAGTCTATCCTGATCAATATAGCGACATAGCTACGAACATTCTTGTGGCCTCTGAAGTGACGGAGCAATCTGATCAAAGCGTTACGGTCTGAGATAACTTAGGTGTTTGTGTCTCACTTGATTTCACGCAAGCATCGCTTAGTGAGGATACGCTAGGAAGAATGATAGATGCAACCTCCATTTAGACTATGCAGAAGTGCAGCACACTGACCTTTGTATTGATATTGGTGATTTTCTTGATCGCACAGCCTTCGCCAGTGCTGCTGTGCAGGGCGGCTATGACGCAGCCATACGCGCCCTGACCAAGCTCCTTGACCATTCTATATTGGACATCGACGATGAAGATTGAATTTAAGGCTGTAAAAGAGTGTCGTGCCATCATCCGGGGATTCATTGGTTGTGAGGAAGACAGCGACATGAGTAGAAGAGGATCGGATAGTCATCGATATGATAAACAGGATTGTGAGATTTCTCTGGCAAGAATAGCCATCATTCCTGCCCCATTTGGTTTCACCGATCGCGCCCAGGTTGATACAAGCTAAGTATGGAAAGAGTACATTCCTCCGTAAGACTGCTTGTTGGTGTGCGGGACCATCGGGGCGACTTGTTATTCCCTTGAGTCGGTGGCTGGAGGCCCTGTGGAGCCGTGGTTACTCTTGACGTTGTGTTATACTGATGAAATACCTACCTACGAAATTATTATTATTACTTTCCTGAGTTCTCTCCGGCCTCTGCCCTCATCCCCGGTGTCTAGGTCCTCTGCGATTCGACATATTTATAACTCTGGTGTCCTGCAATTAATCTGGAACAGGAGCCTAGGCTAAAATGGGGACCCACATTGCATAACTTTAATTCATTCCAATTCCGCAACGATTCCTCTGAACACTCTGTATCCGGTGAAACTCGGGATTGGCCGACGAATTGAGTGTGTTTCGGCGTCACAGCCATGATTAATATGCTACGGTGTGAAGAGGGCCGAACCTGACGATGAGTACTTAACCACTATGTAATACACACCAGCTACCGTCACGCTATCTTCCCTCAATGAACGACAAAGTCTTCCATTGCATTCCCGTGTTCTTTGGTGTGATAGTAACCCTAGTCTTCCAACTTGTCGTGGATGCAGCAGATGCAGTCTGGCTTATATGGTGGATCACAAGAGGCCATGACGATGGTACGTTGTGGTGGTTCCCTTGTAAAGCATCTCCCTTCAGACTGAGATGAATAGATGTGGAACCATTGAAGACTCTGGCCAGCTGTTCTATTGCATTGGCTATCTGGGAATTTTATGCAGCCTTTATTGCTTCTGTGGGGTAAGTCTGTGTTTCGAGTTTTGACGTTGTATAACTCAGAATTTTACAGGCTCTATGGTGTCTTTCGCCGAAAACGCTTCATGAAGAACTTTTGGAAACCAGAGGCATTCGTCTGGCTCTGTCATATTGGTATCGGTATTTGGTATCTTATTACATATTACCAAGTCTATCGAGATGAAAGAATTCAACACTGCATCAACGAACGCGCTGAAGACAACGATATTGCAGGAGCTGGGCTCTGTCGGCATCTTCTTTCATTCAGTGGTGCCCCTTTGCCCTATGTTTGGGTTACCTTTGTCGTTCAGACTGTGGTTCAAACACGTGGGTCATCTTTTCGCCTTGTCATACGTCGTGTCAACAAAACAGGTAGTGGTCCTCCAATTTCTTTGGCATTGGCGGAGAGTCCTCAACAACTACAATGTGGTCGAACAAGAAGAGGTTGCTAATGTGAGTGAGGGAGGCCACTATTATGGCAACGCGGCGATCAGGCCGGTAGTGCTACAACTCGGGCATCCCAGTGGCTCTTCTGAAACTACCCTATTACCTATCATGAGTTCTGCGGCCAGTCGCATGAAGCCAATACCTTAAAAACCCCTGGGTGCTCAAAGCAGCACGACTATGACGAACTTGATGACGCTAATGTTGAGATCAGCGGTGTGATTGTCATTTTGGGAATATGATTTCGGTGATTTTGGTGATTTCGGTGATGTTAGAATGTTAGTGTCATCCTTTCCTAGTAATGGGCTGAGCAATGATAAGTGACAATCGGGCGCAGCCAAATGTGGCAGTCCAGGGGATGCATTGCTTGCACGAGGCTATGCAGCACATGCTATAAGAGCGGTATCTGATCTTATTGTCTTTTTGCGACGACCTTCTTTCTTTTTTCCCTCTATGGCTCCCAAGTTTCTTTGTTGTCTCCCTCTGCGATTCGGAACCTTTGTAATCACACTTGTTCAACTTCTTGTCTGCGGCCTCGCAGCGAGCGGCTTCTGGTACCTTATTTGGTGGACTAGAGACGAAGGGGTCTGTAAGTTCACTTGCGATCTTTTGAAGGGGTCGTTGCTAAGCACTGAACTTCCGCCTTCCTAAGATCATGATCTACAAAATAATGTCAAGATCGCTTTCATTGTTGCCGGTGCTGTGTACACCTTTGCCGCCTTCATTGGTCTTCTCGGGTAAGCCTTGAATCTGGTCTTTACGATGTGACCTGGTGTGCGAACTCTAACACCATTCTAGTTTCCTAGGGGCCATCTTCAAAAAGAGGGGACTAGTCAGAACATATCTGGCTGTCCTCTATGTCACTTTTATGCTTCAGACAGCCTCTGGGATTTATTCGCTTGTGATGTTTTATCGCTTCCGCGAGCACCCGGGACTTAGGCCAGACTGTGACGACACTTCATCGGATACCGCAGCAGCCAATTTCTGCAATGCCCTAGAAAAGATTTCCAATATGCCGCTTTCGGGTATCTGGTTGTCTACCCTCGTTCCGATCGTTGTCGTCGCCTGTGAGCTCCTTTGCATAAATTCACATTCTGATCGATCTCATTATACTTTCAGATGCTTGTTATGTTGTACACAACTACTCCACGCGTCTTGCTAAGCAGCAGGTTGACCGTGAGATCATCGCAACACGTTCTTTTGCTACAGGACCCGAATATACTGCCGTCAAGCCGCATGAGGAGATTCATCCCTTAACTCAACCTGCTTACAGTTACCCTTATTCTGATGCATCTCATTCGTTTGGCAATACTGCTTCAGGACACGCTGCCAATTACTATAACTCAGAGAACAAAGTGTAAACCGATACCTACATAACTTTTGTAATGTACACATCTGGACATTATCATTAGATATATCGATATCTTCTGCCAGTTATTATATTCATGCGGACGTTGTTATCCATCTTCATTGAGAGTGACAAGTGGCTTGTCAAGTTTTGGACAGAGAAGTTTGTTCTTGGATGGCAGTATTGAAAGCCCATACAGGAAAACATTGAATTTTTGTATGAGTGGTTGCTGGTGACGCATCATCAGTGTTTTGCATTGCTTGGCAATAGCATAAGTGTATATATCTGTTTTCATAAGTGTCCGGTGCCCGCAGCCCCATTCCCAGTCTGCACAAACAATCTCTGTGGTAACCATGTCTGACGATTTCCTACGACTTGTATCGTCTGCAAATCCAGCGATACGGCAGTATCAGCCTGCCATGACCAATGGTTACCCTCCATCGGCTAGTCGTTCACATAATGAACGACAACGCTCCGACCCACAGCTTCTGGACCCATTCTTTGACGATGATGATTACAGGGATTCAGAATCGGCTTTTGGCCAACCGCAAGTGATGGAATCCCAGGAGAGTGGTCTGCCACTGGGTCAGGTGGCAGCCGTTCCTGCTGGTCATTCTAAAGTCACACTCGGAGACGGTGTTCCGCAGGAATGGAATTTTGATGATTTGACATCTTCAAATCAAGTGCCCTTCTCGGGGTCTGGAAATTTCCCTGGGGCAAAGACACAAACACCGAAATCATCTACGGTTTTGAAACGCAGAAAGTGGAAGTGGCCATGGGAGAAAGAAAGGATTCTAACCGGGGAGCGAGTTATTGCATTGAACAATAGCGCAGCAAACACCGAATTTTGTTCAAATTTTATCTCAACTAGCAAATATAGCTTGGTTACTTTTCTGCCCAAGTTCCTGTTTGGTGCGCGATTTGAAGTTTGGTCTCCCTGGTCGTCATTGACCAATTTCTAGAGCAATTCTCGAAATACGCTAACTTGTTCTTCTTATTCACCGCATGCATACAGCAGATACCGGGTGTATCTCCAACAAACCGGTGGACTACTATTGCACCCTTGGTAATAGTTCTATTAGCCTCGGCACTCAAGGAAGTACAAGAGGATCTTGTGAGTAGTCCATGACTTGTTCAAACTTCAACCTGGTAACTGTGTTCAAGAAACGACACCAATCTGACTCAGAACTCAATTCACGTATGGCAAAAGTCATGACTCAATATGCGGGATTCACGGACAAGGAGTGGAAGGATATCCGAGTGGGAGATGTGGTGCGGTTAGAGAATGATGACTTCATCCCCGCAGACATGATTCTTGTCAGTTCAAGTGAACCAGAGGGTCTGTGCTATATTGAAACCTCTAATCTCGACGGGTATGTATACGTATGCATTTCGTCTTGTTGATCCTTATTTTTATAGTGAAACCAATCTCAAAATTAAGCAAGCTAATCCACAAACCTCGTCGCTCACTTCTCCTGAACTTGTCAATCGTTTACGGGGGTCCCTCCGCTCTGAGCACCCCAACAACTCCTTATACACTTATGAGGGCACTCTAGAGCTTATCACAGACCACGGGACTCCAAGACAGGTTCCACTGGGCCCGGACCAGATTCTTCTCCGAGGGGCGCAGATACGCAATACCCCCTGGACGTACGGACTCACGATTTTCACTGGTCATGAGACGAAACTCATGCGAAACGCGACGTGAGTCTATGGTAGGGGACCAGAGTATTTCGGCTGATTTCATATGTCTGCAGCGCTGCTCCTATAAAGCGAACTGCCGTAGAGCGCCAAGTCAATGTTCTGATATTATTCTTGTTTTTCATTCTTCTGGCGCTATCCGTTGGTTCTACAATTGGTAGCAGCATTCGTTCATGGTTCTTCTCAAGTCAACAATGGTATCTATATGAACAAACGTCCTTGAGTGGACGAGGTAAGCATAACCGTCTTGTTAATATGGGTAGGAATGGCTAATATCAACTTGGCAAGCTCGTGGTTTCATTGAAGGTTCACTATTTCATCTCAATTCCGGAACAATGCTTTTTGATCATTTACGTGCTGCCCAGATATCTTCACGTTCATTATCTTGTACAACAATCTCATTCCTATATCTCTCATCGTCACAATGGAAGTGGTCAAGTTCCAGCAGGCTCAATTTATCAACTCTGACTTGGACATGTACTACGCAAAGACTGACACAGCTGCCCTTTGCAGAACCTCTTCACTTGTTGAGGAGCTCGGTCGGATCGAATATGTATTCAGCGATAAAACTGGAACTCTTACTTGTAATGAGATGGAATTCCGTTGTTGTAGTATTGGTGGTGTGCCGTATGCAGATGTCGTTGACGACTCAAAGCGAGAGGGTACCGATGGATGGAAGACTTTTGTGGAGATGAAAAATTTGCTGAGCAAGCGCCCTAATCGCTCCGTAGACGCGTCAATGTCCGACAATATGGATGAAGAGTCAAAGCAGAGGGAGACGCTTGTTGAATTTCTTACTCTTTTGGCTGTCTGCCATACTGTTATTCCTGAGATCAAGGATGAGAAGGTGGTCTATCAAGCCAGCAGTCCCGACGAGGCAGCTCTGGTTGCTGGTGCAGAACAACTTGGCTTTCAGTTCCATGTTTGTTTCTTTTTTGCTTATGCTCCTAGTTCATTGGTTCATCGATGGTTGACCATAGGTGCGAAAACCCAAATCTGTCTTTGTCAAAATTATGGGTCAAGATCAAGAATACGAAATCCTCAACGTTTGTGAATTTAACTCAACTCGCAAACGGATGTCAACCGTTGTCCGGGGACCCGATGGCAAGATCAAGCTTTACACCAAAGGTGCAGATACCGTCATTTTAGAGCGGCTGAGCAAGTATCAGCCTTACACCGAGAAGACTTTGGTCCATCTCGAGGACTATGCGACGGAAGGTCTACGAACGCTTTGCATTGCCTTCCGTGATATTACGGAACAGGAGTATAAGCAATGGTCTGCTATATATGATCAGGCTGCTACCACTATCAGCGGTCGAGGAGAGGCCCTTGACCAAGCTGCTGAACTCATCGAAAAAGACCTTTTCTTGCTCGGTGCTACGGCCATCGAGGACAAACTTCAGGATGGAGTCCCCGATACAATTCATACACTTCAGATGGCTGGGATCAAGATTTGGGTGCTGACCGGTGATCGCCAGGAGACTGCTATCAATATTGGAATGTCATGTCGGCTCATCTCAGAGTCTATGAATTTGGTAAGGTTTTATTCTTTTGTCCGTCACCGATGCTCATGTCCTCTTAAGGTCATTGTCAATGAAGAGACTGCACATGATACCCAGGAATTCTTGGAAAAGCGACTGTCCGCCATCAACAATCAAAGAAACACTGGTGATGCAGAAGATCTGGCGCTTATTATAGGTGGGAATACAGGGTCACATCGTATTGCTATCTCTCATCCCATTTTTTTTGGCTTACTGCAGATGGGAAGAGTCTAACCTTTGCCTTGGAGAAGGAGTTGTCGAAGACCTTCCTTGAGCTCGCTATAATGTGCAAGGCCGTCATTTGTTGTGTGTATCATAAAGTTGATGCAGGCATGGTTCTACTGATCATCTCCACACAGGTCGTGTATCACCACTACAGAAGGCGCTGGTTGTCAAGCTTGTCAAGAAGAACCATCAAGCACTGTTGCTCGCCATCGGCGATGGTGCTAACGATGTTAGTATGATCCAGGCTGCGCATGTTGGCGTTGGTATCTCTGGTGTAGAGGTGTGTGACTCAACGCGTGAAGTTACCAGGGTAATGACGGATGTATCAGGGTCTACAAGCTGCTCGTTCTGCAGATGTTGCTATCTCTCAATTCAGATTTCTGAAGAAACTGCTCCTCGTACACGGTGCTTGGAGTTACAGGCGATTATCCAAATTGATTTTGTGTACGTCTCCTCTACGTTGGTTTATAGACTACATTGAGATTGCTCGCAGTCTCTTTTTACAAGAACATTACATTGTACATGACTTTGTTCTGGGTAAGTCTGTTGCCTGGGTTTTCTTTAGCGATCAAGACTGACCAACTAACAAAATGTTCTAGTTTTCGTTCTTCAACAATTTCTCCGGTCAGATCGCGTTTGAGTCTTGGACATTGACTTTTTTCAACGTTGTGTTCACTGTCTTGCCCCCGCTTGTCATTGGAATTTTTGACCAATTTGTTTCCGCGCGATTTTTGGACCGCTACCCGCAACTCTACATGCTAGGGCAAAAGAATGAATTTTTCACCAAGACTTCGTTTTGGCTGTGGATTGTGAATGCATTATACCACAGCATTGTAAGTCGGCTATTTTGCATCGGTTGACTTTGCTTACTTTGGTAAAAAGGTCCTATTTGGCTTTTCAGTAATACTTTTCTGGGGGGATCTCAAGCAAGCAAGCGGTCTGGATTCTGGACTTTGGTTTTGGGGAATTACCCTGTATCTTGCTGTCCTTTTGACTGTCCTTGGAAAGGCAGCCCTGATATCTGAGTAAGCATTTTGATTATTTATCGACGGAGGTTGACAATTTGAGAACAGCATCTGGACAAAGTACACCGTCGCTGCGATTCCGGGATCATTTATTTTCACTATGCTGTTCTTACCAATCTATGCCGTTGTTGCCCCAGCGATCGGCTTTTCTGCGGAATACTCTGGTCTCGTGAATCGACTATGGACTGATGGGGTGTTCTACTTTGTTCTTCTACTGATACCTATCTTTTGTTTGGGGCGCGATTTTGTCTGGAAGTAGCGAGTATCGTTTTTTATGTCTTCCAGACAGCTGATCTGACCAACTCTTTACAGTTACCGGAGGACATATATGCCGTCCTCGTACCATATCGTTCAGGAAATACAAAAATACAATATACCTGATTATCGGCCAAGACAGGAACAGTAAGAATTTGTTTTGATCGAACCTGTAGGAGACCCTCATTCCTTTGCTCTTCTGACTAGGTTCCAAAAGGCGATTAAGAAAGTGCGTGCGGTACAGAGGATGCGCAGAACCCGTGGATTTGCATTCAGCCAAACTGAAACTGCTGGAAAGCAGGATCAGGCGAGGCTCATTCGTGCATATGATACGTCGAAGTCGAATGCTCGACCTACCGGATATTAGTTTTCTTTCCCTATATTCATTGCTTGGCGCAGACAGAACTTTTTCTTTGGTTTAAAATATCAGATAGATAGGACGACGTAATTTGTAATTACATATGATTGTCTAATGACAGGGCTGTTCACCATAACTGACAGATGTCTTCTGCATTATTGACGCTTACCGGGTTCTGAGTAGGATGTTCACAATTCATCATCTCCTATGAAAAATGCCGTGCAGAATATGGCGCTCAAAAAAGGGGTGAAACTGATGGGGCCTGTCAGTGCGAATGCAGTCGAGCTGAGTCGAGGATCGTGTTAGCTCATTGGCCGGGAGATAGTGTTTCGAGAGGTATTTCTCTGAGTCATCACATAGCAATGGTTCACTGATGTCGTGCAGAAAAAAAACGGATTATAGCTGTCCCGAACTTAGTATGGTCAAAAAAAAAAGATGCAGGGGACTGAATGGCAGCGACAGGAGATATATCATACTGATGTTTCAACTGTGCCGTAGTAGCTTGGACAAGGACCCCAGATATCTCCCTCGGAGGCCTCCAGATTTAGTAGAATCTGCACAAAGATGATTATATAATGCATTCTGAACATTGTGAAAAAGCTGTTCCTAGACTATATCTCGCTGCAACATAGTCTTTGCTCGGCAAACCGTCGAAGCTTTCTTCCTGTCGGATCAGGCTCAATTTTTTCGGGGTCTTGAAGAAAATGCGGGAAATGCCGACGACATCCTTGACAACAGTATCAATGATACGTTCCAACGCTTATATACTCACTTGGAATCTCTTGTGCAGGCCTTCTTAGAGACTGTGTCTTGGTCACTCATTTTATTTTCCCCTTTTTCCGCTCTTTTTTAATAGTGCCAACGGCTCGCGTCAGGAACGCCGACTCCCGTTATTTCCAAAGAGAACAATATCCCTTGTCCACCACCATTATGTCACTCAAAGCTGAATTGGAGACTTGGGCTGCTGCATTGAAAGCCTACGATGGACAGGAATTCGAGAAAGCTCTGGATTTCTTCTCAGTGCGTCTCTTGCCTCATGTTCAATTGGAGAACCTGTTGATCAAAAAGGAATGGTGTTGATAGCGAATTTCAGATTCGTCCAAAATACTCACGAATATGGGGTTGATCTACGCGACCTTGGGCGAACACGAGGCAGCCGTCCAGCGTTACATTGAAGCCACCAACCACGATCAGTATCTAGCTGTCGCGTATGTCGTTCAATTTTGTGGCTCAAGATATATATATTATATTTCCTTTGCAGACATTTCCAATGCGGGGTCTCGAACTTTTTGCTCACCCGTTATGACCTTGCCTTGAAAGACTTCGAGCAGACATTATTTCATCTCCGGGGCAACCAGGTGATGTGAGTCCTCCGGTAATTGTCTCTTAGTGGACCTGGATCTGATCTTAACTACGCAGTAACTATGAACAATTGGGACTCAAATTCCGTTTGTTTTCTGCAGAAGCCATGTACAATAAGGGACTTTCGCTGATATACATGGGAAAGGTGCAAGAGGGCCTGCAGGATATGCAGGAGGCAAGTCGGGACAAGGCCATTGACGATCACAAGGTCATCGATGAGGCTATCCGAGACCGTGGAGAGGGATACATGGTTTTCAGTGTGGTTCGTTGTCATGACTCGCCCGCCTTTATCATTCTGTTGACGGTTGTTCAAGCCTGTTGGTGTTCTCTATCGGCCCTCCGAGAAAAAGTTGAAAAATACAGCTACCAGAGATTTCTTGGGAGAGCCGGTGAGAGTTTCAAGTTGCTAATACGGGGGATTCCAATTTACCTAGCTTCTTAGATTCTGGTTGCTGCAAGTGATGCGAATGATGCCTTCACTACCTTTACCGGATCTACTCGACTGAAACAAGGCATCAATCCCAACGGCGCTTATGTTGATCAACCGGAAGTTGGTGTTACTAGGTCAGTGAGCCTGCCAACGGTTACAAGTACGCGGTCTTGCATCCATATTATCCAAAGTGTTGCCTAATTTCTATAGAAACAACTGTAGACCTCCCACCAGTGGAAATCAAACGTGCTACATCAGCAGTATCTCCCAATGTCCGTGAGCTCGCCCCTCCGAAGAAAGATTCGCCCCCCAACGTGAATCGTGACAATGTCGGACCAAGAATGACAAGAAACCCGACGCAGATCTCGCCTAGTGGGTCTTCCTCAGGTATTAGCATAGGGGAGCCTGTTCGTGCACTGAGCATCCAGAAACAAAGCGATGCTCGTACTGTTGCATCTGACAATATCAGTCCTGCTCCTCTCAAAGGTAAAAAGCTGGCTTCAAAGTTTCCGATTAGCTTGTACTGACTGGTATCTAGCAACACCACCACCAAAGGAAAAGAATTCCCGTCTCACGGAATTCTACGACGATTATCTCGATTCATACGACGATAGCTCTGCACCAGTGCCTGCTGTCCCAAAGCTATTGGTTGCCCCCGACGATTCCGCTGCTGCCTGGGCAAGAAACAATGCCACTGGTGTTCCACCTATTAGTGTATCTCGCACCAACTCACGAGGTCCCCGTGCCAGTTCCTATGCGCTAAGTTCTGGCAGTGGGGTGAGGAGAAAGGTATCACGGAGACCTACTCAACATGGGTTCCGTATGCAGAGCACCTACAGGGAAGATGAAGAAGAGGGTTATGCTAGTGGGGATTACGATGACGATGAGTTTTACGAGCTCATGAAGATACGTATCAAGGTTTGTTTCAACAGTCTTGTTGGGAATGATCATAAGAGTTCACCGTATCCCTCAGATCCACTACAAAGATGAAGTGCGAGGAATGGCTTTGACTCCCGAGACATCCTTTAAGGAGTTCATGGACAAGCTCGCTATCAAGTTTGACAGGTCTACCCAGGGAATTGGTCTCAAGTTTCAGGATGAAGACGGTGGAAAAGTCACCATTGCAGATGAGTCTGATTTTGAACTTGCGATAGAGACTGCACGTACGTGTTCCAAGGATAAAGCGGAGGGTAAACTCGAAATTTGGTGCTCTGATCGAATTTGAATTCAGTTTTTTGTATTTGTCTGTATGCATCCTCTGTCCCTGTGATGTTCTGCGCGTTGTCCTGTTTCGTGCTCGGCTGTTTGCTGTACGATGTGTTATAGTTTTCTCCCCCTCAGATCTTTGTGACTTCCTCTTGTAAATCAAGTAGCTAGCAGTTATTAGACTAGTTAAATCATTGCCATAGAAGAAGAAAAATGGCTTATGGCATCACTGCTTCAGATTGCGTTGAATCAGAGGGTCATTAGATCGGTTTCTCTAGATTTCTAACCGTTTTGTACTTTTGACTACACAACTACCGTTGAACAGCACTTGCTGGTTACCTCAAATGCGGGGGCCCTAACGATCAACGGCGATCGGCGTTGATATATACAGTTTGTTGGTCAGAATGATTGGATGTATTCTATATCGCCACTTTTGTGAGAAATGTCTAGTTATTGACACGAATTTGGAACTAGGATAGTATAGTAGAGTGGCAAGCACAGCACACCATTACGTGCGCTTACCCTCCCGCTCCGCTTTGCGCAAAGCCCGTCGGCGGATGTCCTTGTGCAGACGGTGTGTGTACGAGATACAAAGCGCGGGCATTCCCAAAAGCGTGATAGCCCAGTTCAGCAACGCGTGGGACCAGTACGGCGTCGAGATGTTTGGCTGACCACCCAACGCCGCGCCACACGGTAGTCCGACTTTACTCAATACAGAACGCACATACGCCTCTGGATTTGGTATGAGAGCACTTGCTTTGCGGATTTTAGACATCTTCGTTACCTGGGCACAAAACTTTGTGTGAGCCAAAATCGAAGCATACAGCAGAAAAAAAGGGAGACGTACCACAAAATATGTGTTGATGTATTCCACCGTGATGTTGTCTTGGCGCACTTCTTCGGCCAACGCGCTCGTAAACGTTGCGATAAATGCCTTAGCGGCGGAATACGGGGCCAACATCGGTGAAGGGACGCTCCCCACAAACGATCCGATATTCAAAATCAGCCCCCGTTTTCTGTTTGCGGTTTTGTGAGTATCACCTGTCGAATGCAGGACTTGTGAACCACATACTTTTGGACCATTCCGGGCAGGACAGCATATGTGACTTGTAGTGTGCTATTCACGTTGACCGCAACAACGTCCGTCATCTCTTCTCTCGGCATGTCCACGAGATAGCTAGGCATAGGATGGGACTTGCCGACGTTATTGACTGCATGCAGGACAAATTAAGACCTGTGGCGTTAGTCAGATGGGACGATGTGCTACTCACCCAACACCCCAATGTCGAACCGTTGCAATACGCTCGTGAGCTCCGCGTATTGTCTGGCATCGGCTTGGGCAAAATCAATGACGTGGCTTTGGGCCTTGACATGGTATCTTGCCTCTGCGCAGCAGGTTTTCAGTCCTTGTCAATACCTTTTCCATGATACGTACCTATCTCCTCAGCAGTTCTTTTTAATGACTCGGCATTACGCGCAACAAGAAGCATATTGAATCCCGCCTTGCCGAGCTGTAGGGCAAACTCCTTGCCGATTCCATCCGTCGAGCCAGTGACCACGGCCCAAGCTCCCTTTTTAGCGCCAAAATTG
>Ga0154002_1000069_pt1 | contig 22615 bp, 21 predicted proteins | sample TSNY086MetaG_FD_102276 | JGI IMG/M metagenome (GOLD analysis project Ga0154002, IMG submission 102276) | Attine ant fungus gardens microbial communities from New York, USA - TSNY086 MetaG | ecosystem: Host-associated > Fungi > Mycelium > Unclassified | place: USA: New York, Robert Cushman Murphy... | reverse complement strand
GCAATGGGTGAGGCTGTAAAGCCGGACTTCACCATGGGTGATGTCGAAGGTTATGATTATTTGCCGACCAGCTGGGTTTATAAGAATGGCATGCCAAAGCGTGTCAGGAAATTTGATGTATCGGTAATAGAAAGAGATGACGGCCCTAATGGAAATGGTTGGATGCCGCAGAAGGGCAAGGGTCTTATTACCGATGAGGATGGAGATACCATCGATCTCAAGGTAGACCTTGCAACAATGCTGCCATTCATTGCACCTCAGAACTATTTCAATTGCATGGGTATCGTTAGAGGAACCGCAAACGGCACACCTTATATCGGCAAATGGGATGAGACAATTGGCAACGAAGCTATGTTGTACTTGCTGGAAAAACAGAAAATGAAAAATAAGTAATTAGAGTCTGCTTTGAAACCATCAAATTAACCAAACGAGAGTACAAGCTATTGGAATAGCAGAATGTGACCCAGAGCCGCCTTGCCAGACACGAAGAACAGTTGATAAAACTTACAAAACAAGGGCTGAAGTGTGCCAGTTAGTGAATGAATATTCAATCAGGTGGTGGAAATGGGATGAAACCTTGGATAACGATGCGATGCTGTACCTTATGCAAAAGAAAAGAGAGCGGGAGCAGAGTAAATGAAAGACAAAATTCAGGCATATCTAAAAACCAAAAATGAAACCGCAAGGGTTATTAAGGCGACGACACTGGCCGGCGGCTCCTCAACGGAAACCGTGCTTGTCGACCTGACCTGGATCAACGACGGGAAAGAGGAGACCATCGGGCAGGTCTACAAGATTCATCAGGAAACCGGCGCGGTAGGCGCCGCCGCCGATCAGGTAAAGGAGTTCAATGTCCTGAAATGCCTGATGGGTACGGACGTCACAGCGCCAAAAGTCTACTGGGTCGAGGAAGATGAGAAGTGGCTTGGGGCTCCGTTCTTTGTTATGGAAAAACTGACTGGCAGCGCATCCACCAGCGAGATTATGAAAAACGAAGCGGTTCGGGTATCGATCAGCAGACAGTTGGTCGAGCAGATGGCGAAAATCCACCTGTTGGATTTGGAGAAAACGCGCTTATCATCGATCGGCGTTCCAAAAACGGACGAGGATTGCGCGCTTGACCAAATCAAGCAGTGGGAACCCTTATACCGCGGATACGCGGTCTTTCCGGATCCCGCGGTTGAAGCAGTCCTCGATTGGCTTAAGGAAAACGCGCCGAAGGATGTCGCGCGGAAATCCTTGGTTTGGGGTGACCCGGGTCCGGGAAATTTCATGCATGACAATGTAAAAATCACGGGCTTGCTGGATTGGGAGCTGGCTCATATCGGCGATCCGATGGAGGATGTCGCCCTGCTTCTCAACAAGCTGCTAACCTCGGCCAAAATGATGTCCACAGAGGAACTCCTCAAATTCTATGAGGAATACTCAGGAATCAAGATAAACCGTCGGAATGTCCTGTACTACAGGGTTCTATGGCATTTCAAGATGTCCATGATCGCCATACATTGTTTGAGGGAGTTCCATACCGGAAGTACAGCAAGTGTATTTACGGGATATTCCGGAGCGCTGTTTACACCGCTGGAAATGATCAAGGCGTTTAATCTGATTCAAGAAGAAGAAGGAGGGGAATTTTATGCTGCCATCTAGCGAGATGTTCTGCAAAGGGATAAAAGCGACCATGGATTCCCTGATCCTTCCTGATTTAGTGTCATCCTACCCCAAGTTTATCGGACGTATCACGAGCGCTTTATGCGAGCATCTTTCCATCAGGTCCAGGAACGAAATCAAAACGCTGGTTGATTCCAATGACGATATGTCAAAAACGATCGAAAGCATATTGACGCAATTGGAAAGCTGCGCGGCCTTGGGCAAAGACATTCATGAGATCCGGGAGGATCAGGAAAAGATTAGATGCAGGGATCAGTATTGCAGCTACGAATCACTGACAAACGAGAATAACGATTTGAGAGGCATATTGGTCAAGCTGCAAAGATTGGCGAAAGAATCCAAGCATGATTTGGGAGACGGTAAGGTCAAGTCCATCCGAAAACAAATCGCCAGCTGTTCTTACCGAGTATTGCAGCGTGATTATGCATTGGTCAAGACACTGGAAGAGTTCCAAACGAGTATCTACAACATGGATTAAAACTTTTTACAGGATAAGCGAACGCTTAAATGCGAGATTATGAAAGAATCGTTAGGTTTGATGATGCTTATCTAGCGATTCTTTTTTATTGGATTGAGCAATCTGTTATTTTTATGGGGGTCTATAATGAGACGGTATTTGATGACGACTGTAGTGAACATGCGAGATTTGGGAGGATATCCAATTGGGCCTAATGCTTTTACACAATATGGGCGGCTGATCAGGAGTGATGCTCCCATAAATCTTTCTGAAGATGAATCACAATTGTTAAAAAGCAAAAAAATCGATACCGTAATTGATTTGCGAACCCAGGAAGAGATGGTAAAAGCGCCTTCGTTTTTCTATCAAAAAGAAGGCTTCCATTATTACCATCAACGCATGAATCATGATGGCAGAAAAATAAAGTCCGAAGAAGAAATGCCTCTTTCCTATATGGAGTTGATAGAGGATCGGAAAAACATACAGGGTATTATGAAAATTATTGCGGATTCTCCCAATGGCGTATTATTTCATTGTACCGCAGGCAAGGACCGCACCGGAGTGATTGCGGCTTTATTGCTATCATTAGCCGGCGTGCCGGCGAGTGATGTAATAGCTGATTATCAGATCTCATATACATATCTTTATCGTATTCTGCCGCTCCTGTTTTATGAGTACCCAGATTCACCGGTGTATTTAGGGCAATCAAAACCGGAATATATTGTTAAATTCTTCAAATTGTTTTCTGAGAAGTATCACACGCCGAGTGAATATCTTTTGGATATTGGATTAAGTAATTCCCAGATATCAAGGATACGGAATAAATTGATTTTATAAAAAATTTTCACTCTCCAAAATTCAACGATTGCTTTCTAATTATTATGGAGGATTGTACATGTTAAAAAAGAGTTCTTACGCGTGGGTGGTTTTAACGGGGATAAGTCTGGTAAACTTCAGCATTACCGGCATCATTTTCAACCCTCAATCCATGTATATTGCCCCAATCTTGGAGGCGTTCCCGAGTTTTTCGCGTTCAGCGCTTACGCTTTCCCTCACCGTTCAAAACCTGGTTACCTGTGTGATGCTGTTCACGGCGGGTCGCATCGTAGCGAGAATCGGCGTGCGGAAGATGCTGATGATTGGATGCGCCTGCGCTGTACTCAATCAATTGTTGATGTCGGCGGCAACCAGCCTCCCCGTTTTTTATCTGGCGTATGGCTTGTTTGGTGCGGCGGTGGGTCTTTGTTCCGTGGTGGCGGCTCCGGTACTCATCGGCAATTGGTTTGCCAAGCGAAACGGCGCCCTTATTGGGGTTGCCGCTACCGCAATGAGCTTGGGCGGCTTAGTCTTTTCACCCCTTATCGGCTCGTGGATCGACGGCTTGGGTTACCGGACTTCCCTACGCATCTGCGCCGGGATCGTATTCGTTCTGTGCGCCATTGCATGTATCATCATCCGGAATCAGCCGTCACAAGGCGTAATGCCGTTATGGTATGACACCTCCGAAAGCAATAGGCAGAAAACGCGGGAGGACGAGGAACTGTCTGGCATGACGCTAAAGCAGGCGTATAAAAGTTATAAGCTCTATTTTCTGGCCGTGTCCATTTTTCTGTTCGCTGCCTGCAGTTCCGCGATAATGAACACGATGTCGATATTTGCCACTGACCATGGTATGAATAATGCTACCATAGGAATCATTCTCAGCGCCTATTCGATTGTCAACATGGTTATGCAGGTACCAACGGGCGCGCTGTGTGACAAATTCGGCGGCAGAGGCGTTTTCATTTCCGGCACGGGTGTTTTTATTCTTGCTGTTGTCCTGATGCTAAATATTAGAAATTTGCCACTGAGCATCATGTTTGTAGTCGGCGGCTTAATAGGCTATGCCTTCTTGATGCTCTTAGTGCCCGTCCAATTGACGGTGCGAGATATATTTGGGAACAGGGAGTATGCGAGTATGCTGGGTATTATTTCGGCGGCCAGCGCTCTGGGCAGCGCGTCGGGCACCCCGCTGTTACAAGCGGTTTATGACACGCAGGGTAGCTATTATATCGGTTTTATCGTCTGCATTTGCATTATTATCATCTCGATGGTGATGATGTTGGTTGCATCGCGCGAAAATATACCACCAAGCCGTTGAAACTGGCTATCTTAACTGTTTCCGCCTTTCCATGTTGCAATTTCTATTAAATTTCCCTCCGGGTCGGCAACGTAACAGCTACGCAATCCCCAAGGATAGGTCTTAGGCTCAATAATCGGCGTCGCTCCTTTACTTACCATCCTATGATATTCTTTGTCTACTTCTTCGGGCGTATCAACATCCAAAGCAAGCTCAAAGGTTCCATTTATGCCGCTTGGATAGGTGTATTTTTGCATTGTCAATTCTTCAAAATCATTGCGCCCAAACAGCAGGAACCTTAATCCATCATGCTCCATTATTACACTGGGATCAACGCCATCCCATTCTAAAGCAAACCCTACAACATCACGATAGAAAGCAACCATTGTTGCCATATCTTTTACGAACAATCCTACTGCCTTTAGTTTTATAGCCATTTCGTCTAATCACCTTTTTGATTTTATGCTTTCCATCTTTTTAATTTCGGGAAAAATGATTTCATTTTATCAAGTGCTTCTTGTTCATTAAAACTGGTGTCATCTTTGAATAGCTCTCGCATATGGTTTAGGCTTATGTCAATCATTTCATCCATAGTTACATCTACGGTAAAAGCTCCGTCTTTATAGCAATAAACACAATAATCTTGATTTTTACTGCCATCTTTATTTGTTCCTATTACTTCTTCCATATCCAGCGGCATACCACAGCTTTCACAAAATATTTCATTCACTAATGATGTACGCCATTTTTCGCATTGTTCAATTCGCTTCCCATCATCGCCTTGTTCTTTGTCATAAGCAAACTGGTTAAGTAAATCACACGGAAAATCGTTGCATTCGCCACAATGTTTATGTTCCTTTTCCTCACAGCAGGATTTTACGGGACAGGCATCTCCCCAAAAAGGTTTGGTAATAGTTACACAGCCCTCACAATTTACTTTTTCGCGATAATCACACTGGTTACATAAGATACCACATCTCGATTCGACCATTTTCATCTCTCCTATTCTGTTTGTTAAAAGTAAGTATAACAGATCTATCAGGACACTAGTATGTCATGTTTGAGAAATACATCCCCTTTTGCCGCTCAAATATGTTATGATGTTGGGGGAAAAGGGTGTTTTATCCCCTTCCGGAAAGGTGACACGTTATGAATAAGATTATAAAGCAATTGGAAGCACTTAGAATTGTACCGGTCGTGGTCATTGAAGATGCCGACGATGCCGTTCCGCTGGCGAAGGCATTAGTCGAAGGCGGCCTTCCTTGTGCCGAAGTAACTTTTCGGACGGCCGCCGGAAAGCAGGCAATTGCCAGAATGGCGAAGGCCTATCCTGAACTAATTCTGGGAGCCGGTACGGTTCTTACTACCGAACAAGTCGATCAAGCGGTAGAAGCGGGTGCCTCTTTCATTGTCAGTCCGGGACTTAATCCTAAGATTGTACAATACTGTCTCGACCGAAGGATTCCGATTATACCTGGCTGCAATACTCCCAGTGATATTGAATCCGCCCTGGAACTTGGTCTGAAAGCGGTAAAATTCTTTCCGGCCGAGCCGAGCGGTGGATTGAAAATGATTCGGGCGCTGGCATCCGCCTATGTGAATATTCGTTTTATGCCTACCGGTGGAATAAACCAGGGAAATGTCAGGGAATATTTATCTTATGATAAAATAATTGCCTGTGGCGGCAGCTGGATGGTGGAGCCTGCATTAATCCGGGCAGGAAAGTTCGACCAGATCCGGAAATTGGTAAAGGAGGCCGTCCGTTTGGGCCTTCCGGATGCTTCCGGCATAAAATCTTCCATTTCTCATCCACCCTTTCAGAAGAAGACGGGAAAAGTGGTTACGATGGGAGAGATAATGATGCGCCTTTCGCCCCCCGGTCATGAACGTTTCTTACACGCCGGCACCTTTGATGTACACTACGGAGGCGCAGAGGCAAATGTAGCCGCCACACTGGCAGGATTCGGTCACAGTGTACAGTATGTAACCAAACTGCCGGACCAGGTCATCGGAGATCAGGCTGTCGCGGCTTTGCGCAAAAGAGGCGTAGGCTGCAAATTTATTTCCCGCGGCGGAAACCGTCTGGGTCTTTATTTCTTAGAGAATGGTGCCTCGGTTCGTCCGTCGAAGGTAGTATATGACCGCTTCGGATCCAGTATAGCCGAAGCCACGGCAGAGGATTTTGACTTTGATACGATTTTCGGGGATGCCGAACTGTTTCATATCTCAGGAATTACACCGGTATTAAGCGACTCCCTGGCGGCAGTTGTTAAAACGGCCGTCGTGACAGCCAAACGAAATCATGTTACCATTTCTTTTGATATGAATTATCGTGCGAAACTATGGGACAAGAAGGTGGAAGAAAAGCAAAAATGTATTGCGGAAATTTTACCTTACGTGGATATATGCTTCGGCAACCCCTTAGATGCGGCCAAAATGTGTGGTTATTCGGATGGAAAGACAGATTTTCTTCATGCGTCTTATGCGGATTGTATTCGTGAGGAGGCGATGGCAGAAATGCTGCAAAAATATAATTTTCAGCATCTGGTAACTACTTGCCGGGAAAGCTACAGTGCTTCTCATAATGGATGGGCGGCGCTGATGTTCGATGGTAGTAAACAGTATCAAAGCAAACACTATGACCTGCAGATTGTAGACCGTGTAGGGGGAGGCGATGCCTTTGCCGCCGGCTTTCTTCATGGAATTCTGACGGGCATGGATAATCAAAAAATGCTGGAGTTTGCCACTGCTGCTGCCGCAATTAAACATACGATCCCTGGGGATGTATGTGATGCAACGGTTGTAGAAGTGGAGAATCTGATCAGCAGCAAGGGGACAGGCAGGGTAGTTCGTTAAGAGTAGGAATAAATAGTAGGAATAAAGAGTCAAAAAACGCTTGACAAAAAAAGAAATCCCCCCTATAATAACAATTGTTATATAACAAGCGTTATTATAGGGGGGGGATTTAATATGCCGCCAAAGCCAAAGATAACAAAGGAAAATATTTTAGAGACATCGTTAAATCTGATTCGCAGCGGAGGTATTCCCGCATTGAACGCGCGGGCTATTGCAAAAGAGCTGAATTGCTCTACGCAGCCTATTTTCAGATTTTACAAGACGATGGAAGAAGTGAAAGCGGACGTGATTGCAATGGCCGGTGAATATTACAGCCGTTATTTTGATGAACATATAAAACGCCGGGATGTGCCACCGTATAAATCGACTGGCTTAGCCTATATCCAATTTGCCAAGGACGAAAAGGAACTTTTTAAGCTCCTGTTTATGCGGGACCGGACAAACGAGCGGATAGAAGAGGGCGAGCATAGCTACGATATCGCGATCAATATGATTATGAGTGCAATTGGGCTTGACTACGATGCCGCCCGTAAACTCCACCTGGAAATGTGGATTTTTGTTCATGGAATCGCGACTATGCTTGCGACTTCCTATCTGGATATGGGAGACGAGTTTATCAGCGAGGTAATGTCAGACGCATATCAGGGGATCGTGCGGCTTTATCAAGAGGGTAGGAAGGAGAAATAACCATGTATGCAATTGAAACACGCAACTTGACGAAAAAGTACAAAAATACCGTAGCGGTAGACAACTTGAATTTAACAATTCATAAGGGGGAATTGTTTTCCCTTTTGGGGGTCAACGGCGCAGGAAAAACCACCACAATCAAGATGTTGTCCTGTGTATTATCGCCCACCTCCGGCGACGCTGTTTTGCTGGATGATAGTATTGTTTCAAGTCCTCATGCCGTAAAGGAAAAGATCAATATTTCCCCGCAGGAAACCGCCGTTGCCCGTAATCTATCCGTGAGAGAAAATCTCGAATTGATCGCGGGGATCTATGGGAAAGATAAAAAAACAGCACATGATAAAGCGAATACAATGATTGACTTGTTCGGGCTTACGGAAGTGGCGAAAAACAAGGCAAAAACTTTATCAGGCGGGATGCAGCGGCGATTGAGTATCGCCATGGCGCTTATCTCCGAACCTAAGGTATTGTTCTTAGATGAACCTACGCTTGGCCTTGATGTGTTAGCCCGGCGTGAGTTATGGACAGCGATCAAAGAATTAAAAGGTAAAATCACAATCATTCTTACAACCCATTATATGGAAGAGGCCGAAGCTCTTTCCGACAGGATTGGCATTATGGCAAAGGGTAAGCTAAAAGCGGTCGGCACTGCCGCCGAGTTAATCACACAAACGAACGCGAAATCTTTTGAGGATGCCTTTGTCATTTTGGCTGCAGGAACGGAGGAGACAATATGAAAACCATGATATTTGCGTCACGAAATCAAAAAGAACTATTAAGAGATCCGTTGAATCTGGCGTTTGCGCTTGGTTTTCCGCTAGTCGTACTGCTTTTACTGTCCGCGTTGGGGGCCAATATCCCGGCAACCATTTTTCCCATTACCACACTTGCGCCGGGCATGGCTGTTTTTGGGCTTTCGTTTATCTCTCTGTTCTCAGGCATGTTGATTGCAAAAGACAGAAGTACATCGTTTATTGTCAGGCTGATGGCCTCGCCTCTTACGGCGATGGGATTTATCTGTGGATATATTATCCCGCTTATTCCGCTGGCGGTAGGCCAAAGTATCATTTGCCTTGCAGCGTCCGTTTTCTTAGGATTAGAATTAAGCGTGAATATTCTGCTTGTGCTGGTCGTTCTTTTACCGGCCGCCTTACTCTTTATCGGGATCGGTTTATTAGTGGGAACGCTGTTGAATGATAAACAGGTTGGGGGCGTTTGCGGCGCTTTGCTCACCAATCTCAGCGCGTGGCTCTCCGGCACATGGTTTGACTTAAACCTTGTGGGCGGCGCTTTCAAAACAATCGCGTACCTTCTGCCGTTTGCTCATGCCGTGGACGCGGGAAAAGCCGCACTTGCGGGAGATTATGCGTCGATAATGCCACATCTGCTGTGGGTAATCGGCTATGCGGTTGTTATCTTGGTAATTGCCATTCTTGTTTTCAGAGCAAAGATGAAAAATGCGACCCTATAAAGTACAGGATATTGACCACCTAAGGAGGTGCCATTATGTCTGGATGGATCATTGGAATTGCCGTTATTGGTGTAATAATTATCGTTGTTCTAATTCTTCATTATTATGTTTACAAGCATTATCATTATGTTTGCTCGAAATGCTCAACTTCATTTACACCTTCTTTTTGGCGCTCTGTATTTGCATTAAATGGCGGCGATACAAGAATGATGAAATGCCCAACATGCAATTGCGTTCAGTCTGTCAAAGCGGTTAAGAACGAATAAAGATAATAGTACGTTGTTCTGCACGTTTGTTTTTGAAAGTGCGTGGCAGGCGGGATCTGCTTGACGAGTGAGGAATGCCTATGCTAATATATAATTTATTGAATTAAATATGTAGAAAAATCGTTTTAATTTTTGGGGGCCGTTATGAAAAAATTACTGAAGTTGATACAATCTTTTCTAAAGGTGGGAATTATTGGCTTTGGTGGAGGAAGTGCTTTGATTCCGATCATCGAAAAGGAAGTGGTGGAGGATAAAAAGCTGCTGCCGGAAGCGGAATACAAGAATCATGTTATCGTAGCCAATATAACTCCAGGTACCCTGCCGGTCAAGCTGGCTGCAGCTGCCGGGCTTAGTATAAGCGGTATTCCGGGAATGCTGCTGTCCGCGCTGGCAATCGCGGTTCCCGGCACTCTGCTTACGGTTATTCTCGTATCTGTTTTGTCAGGGCTGGAGGGAAGTGTTCTGCTTCAGATTGAGTATCTGGCGGTTGGGATTGCCGTATTTATTATTTTTCTTCTGGTCATGTACATACGTAAGGTAATGAAGGGATGCAGGGAGGATGGTACCTTTAGGAGCTCTGTCTTGATCATGCTGGGGGTTTTCCTGCTCACCTGCGGCAAGGAAATCCGGAATGTAACAGGCATCGAAGGTACCCCAATCTTTGACATTTCTACCATCAATATCTTACTTCTGTCATTTTTTATTATCTTTTTCACCTGTGGAAAATTCAATAAAGCAAATGGGTTCCTCACGGTTATAGTCAGCACGGTATTTCTGCTCTGTACCGGAAAATCCCAGTTCATATCCTCACCGGCAGTACTCTATATTGCAGAAACGGTTATGGCGGTTCTGGCAGTCTGGGGGATTATAAAAAGTGTGAGAGGGAATAAAAATAGAAGCGGAAGCTTATCCGCAAAACCTTCGATCAAAGGACTTGTCAAAAATGAAGGAGCTCTGTCGATCATGTTGGTGCTGCTCTGTCTGCCGGCGGTATTGGCCTATAGCGGCGTGTTTTCTTACCTGGGGAATGGTTTTGTCTCCAGCATCATTTCCTTTGGCGGCGGTGAGGCCTATCTGAGCATCGCGGATGGTATGTTTGTCAGCAGTGGTGTAGTGCCGGCCGATATTTTCTATGGACAGCTGCTTCCGGTAGCGAATGCCCTGCCAGGCCCGATTCTAAGCAAGCTGCTGGCAGGAATCGGCTACTATTACGGCCTGGATATTACCGGAAGTGTGGCCGTCGGTTATTTGTTTGCGCTGGCTGGCCTGGCGGTGAGCGTCACGGCTACCTGCTCGGTATTTTTTGTTGTATTTCATATCTATAGATGCTGCGAAGAGCTGGAGATATTCCAGGTGCTGAAGAAAAATGTGCTGCCGATCATCTGCGGCCTTTTGTTGAGTACGATTGTCACCATGCTGTATGAGATTATTAAAACCGGACATGGATATGGCTGGCCCATAGGGGGTTCTCTGCTGCTGGCAGCCATAATTTATGTGTTAGTAAATTTCCTGCATCGAAGGTTCCGCCTGCATGATGTGCTATTGATTCTTTTATCGGGAATCTTTTCTCTGGCTGCCTTTAATGTATTTTAGGATTGCGGGAGCAACAATCTTGACCATCGGTTCATTAGCCGATGGTTTTTTAAACGGAAAATTTATAGCAGTCTGAAATTGGATGCTTGACAGAGAGTATTGTCTGTGATATTATTTACTTAATTTATTAAATCAAGTAAGTGAAAGGAGAAGTATGAAAGCGATAATGGTCATGTATGACAGTTTAAATCGCCGGCGTTTATCGCCCTATGGATGTGATTGGGTAAAAACACCTAATTTTGACCGGTTAGCAAAAAACTCGGTAAAATTCACCAATTGCTATGTGGGAAGTATGCCCTGCATGCCGGCAAGACGGGAATTACATACCGGCCGGCTGAATTTTTTACATCGAAGCTGGGGGCCGATGGAGCCGTTCGATGATTCTATGCCGCAGATGTTAAAAAATTCCGGTATTTATACCCATTTAACAACCGATCACAGTCATTATTGGGAGGAAGGAGGCGCTACTTACCACACAAAGTTTAATACGTATGAATTCCAGCGCGGACAGGAAGGCGACTGTTGGAAAGGAGAAGTTAAAGCTCCGGATTACCCGGAACAGCCGGCAACGGTTATAAGAAATCCCCAGGCCCCTGCCTGGAGACAAGATCATGTGAACCGAAAGTACATCAAATGCCAGGAGGATATGCCTCAGCATAAAACTTTTGAGACCGGTCTGGAGTTTATCCGGACCAATATCCGTGAGGATAACTGGTTCTTACAGATTGAAACCTTTGACCCTCATGAACCCTATTTTACCTTGCAGGAGTTTAAGGATTTGTATCCGCATGAATATAAGGGAGCGCCTTTCGATTGGCCGCCTTATACGCCGGTAAGTGAAACGGAAGATGAGATCAGACATATTCAGTATGAAAATGCGGCATTGGTAAGTATGTGTGATTTTTATCTCGGCCAGGTGCTTGCTATTATGGATGAGTATGATATGTGGAAAGATACGATGCTGATTGTGAATACGGATCATGGCTTCTTATTAGGAGAACACGATTGGTGGGCAAAATGTACACCGCCGTTTTACAATGAGGTAGCCCATGTTCCTCTCTTTGTGTGGGATCCTAAAATAGGCAAGAAAGGAACGGAATGTGATCAGTTGGTACAGTCCATTGATCTGGCACCGACGCTGCTGGATTTCTTTGATGTAGCGATTCCGAAAGATATGCTGGGAAAATCCTTGCGAAATGTGGTTGAGGATAACGAATCAATCCATGAAGCGGTCTTGTATGGTATTTTTGGAGGACACATTAATTGTACGGATGGAAGATATGTATATATGTTAGCACCAAAGGAAGGGAATCCATACAAGGGAGAGGATTTATATAATTATACGATTATGCCAACGCACCTTCGTACTCCCTTTACGGTAAAAGAGCTGCAGGAGGCGACATTAGCCGAACCCTTCAGCTTCACGAAAGGAATTTCGGTCTTAAAGGTTCCCGGGAATATACAACTTTCGTCTTTATTACCTAAAGAAGTAAGGGAAGGGCTGCGATACGATACGATGCTGTTTGACTTGGAGTCTGATCCGAAGCAGGAGCATCCGATTCACGATGATAAAATCGAACAGATGATGAAAGCACATATTTTGAAGCTTATGAAAGAAAATGATGCGCCGGAGGAACAATATAAACGGATGGGGTTAGTGTACGAAACTATGGAGGCATAACGATGAAAGATCTGATTAAACGGAATAGCGGAAATTTCGTATTTTTAGTGCTAAGCGCTGGGGTTTTCCTAATCACCAGTGGGCAGATCAGCAGTAAAAGCAATGATGTGGCAGAAGCCCGCCGCTTTCCCTATATGATGTGCGGACTGATAGCAGCTATGAGCTTACTATCCATTTTAATTGATATTTATAAGTGGCGTAAAAAGGAGTTGGAACCTCAGACGGCAGAGGACGGGCGCAAAGCGTATGCGTGGATCAAAACAATTATCGCGGCTGCGCTTATCATTTTTTGGTTCACAATGATCAATATGCTGGGATTCATCATCTGCACGGCAATTTTAGTAGGAGGCATTACCGTCTTGGCAGGGAACAGAAACGTTATTTCCATCGCAGCCGTTGCCATAGCGACAGCGCTGGTTATGTATCTGGTATTTGCCGTGCTGTTACAGACACGGCTGCCCGAGATCCTGTTCTAAATACGCGGAAGGAGAATGAAATGGATATTATCGTGAGTGTATTACAAAATCTTTTTTCCCTTCAGGCACTCCTTGTATTAGTCCTTGGATCGGCAGTAGGCATGGTAGTTGGTACGATTCCCGGATTAAGTGCTTCCATGGGAGTGGCCCTGATGCTTCCCTTTACGTTTGGTATGGAGGCCAGTTATGGAGTATTGCTGCTGGTAAGTGTTTACTGTTCGTCAATCTATTCCGGATCCATTTCCGCAATTCTGATTAATACACCGGGTACTTCTGCTTCTGCGGCTAGTATGATGGATGGTTTTAGCCTGACAAAACAGGGAAAAGCAAGACAGGCATTGGATATCAGCTTAAATGCTTCCATTTTTGGGGGAATCTTCAGTGGAGTGCTGTTACTATTACTTGCCCCACAAATTGCCAAGGCGGCCTTGACATTTGGTCCTCCCGAATATTTTGCATTGGGCGTTTTAGGGTTAAGTATCATAGCAGGAGTCAGCGATGAAGGTTTGTTAAAGGGATTGATATTAGGCGGTTTTGGTTTTCTGATCTCTACGATTGGAATCGACCCTGTCAGCGGAATTTACCGGTATACATTCGGGAACTCCAATTTAACGGCAGGTATTGACAGCGTTTCCGCGATGATTGGTCTGTTTGCAATTTCAGAAATGTTTAATCAGCTGGAAATAGGCGCTAAGAGGATGGTTCAGGCAGTAAAGGTGGATAACGAGGGAATCGGAATGCGCAAAATGAAACCCTATGTACCCACGATGCTAAAATCGAGTGTGATCGGCTCGATTATCGGCGCGATCCCCGGGACCGGAAGTGCGATTGCTGCTTTTATGGCCTATCGTCAGGCAAAAGCATCCTCAAAGCATCCGGAGGAGTATGGAAAAGGGAGCTTAGAAGCGCTGTCCGCGGCGGAATCCGCTAAGAATGCCGTTACCGGATCAGCAATGATTCCAATGATGACATTAGGTATCCCCGGAGATGCGGTAACGGCCATTATGCTGGGCGGCTTCACGATACAGGGATTAGCGCCGGGGCCGCAGCTTTTTGAAAAAAGCCCTATATTGGTATATACAATCATGATTGGTTTCTTGCTGGCTAATATCGTAATGATGCTAGAAGCACGCGTTGCCATTAAAGCGTTTAGTAAAATCAGCAACATCTCCAATCACTATATGATTCCTATTGTTATGGCGTGTTGTGTTGTGGGGGCATTTGCAATCAATAATAACTTGTTTGCGGTAAAAATCGCCTTGATATTTGGTGTGATGGGATATATCCTGCCTAAATTAGGATTTAAGAACCTTGTTCCGATATTGATCGCACTGATTTTAGGGCCTATCGTGGAACAGAATTTCAGCCGTTCGCTAGTCCTTTCGGATGGCGGGTTTGGAATTTTCTTTACACGTCCGCTGTCGCTGATCATTCTGTTGATTGCGGCAGGCTCCATCTTGCTCGGCTTAAGAAAGAAGAAATAAGATGGCCGGTAATATTGAAGTTTCTGTTAACAAATGTAATAAAACAAACAAAAGCAAAGGAGAAAAAGCATGAAGAGGAGAAGCGTAGGAGCAGCAGTGGTATTGACAATTGTGCTGGGATTCGGTTTGTTAGGATGCGGGAACTCAAATACCGGCACAGAAGGAAGCAGCGCAAACAAGGAAACAGAGACAACGTCAAGTGCAGAAACAACTAGTAATTCTGTCAATTATCCGAAAAAGGATATTGAAATTGTCGTACCTTATGCGGCAGGAGGCTCTACGGATATGGTAGCGCGTGCATTTGCACAGGTATTGTCCAACTATTTGCCAAACAATGTTAACATAGCAGTAGTGAATGTTACCGGGGGAAATAATATAGTGGGTACTCAGGAAGTTTATTCGGCGAATCCGGATGGCTATACCATTGGATGTATCGCAGCGGCCCCCTTGTCCATCGTTCCGCTGTATGGAGAAACGGAATTTACCCATGATAGCTTTGAAACGATTGCCCAGGTGACATCCATTGCCCAGGTGCTGGCCGTCTCCGCCAATTCGGAATGGAATACGATCGAAGATGTTATTACATATGCAAAGGAAAATCCGAATGCTTTTACCTATGGGGTAGGGGGTAAAACCAATGTGTCTAATCTTGCTTTATCCTATCTGATGATGCAAGAAGGAGTGCAGATGAAGTCGGTCGTGTACAATGGAAATTCCGAAGTACTGACAGCATTTTTGGGCGGTCATGTGAATGCCTATACAGGAGCGGCCACGGATATTAAAGAGTATGTGGAATCCGGAGAAGCCAAAATCCTGCTGAATATGGGGTCTGTTGTGGAAGATTTTTATGCGGATGCAACAACGATGGAAGATCTTGGATATGAATCGGTAGGAGATGCTTATACGGGATTTATCGCGCCGCCGGATACTCCGGACGAAATCATGGAAATTTTGGAAACAGCTTTTGAAAAGGCAATGGAGGATGAAACGCTTCTGGCTACTTACGCAAATATAGGGATCCAACCGGTTTTCCTGAATCGCGCAGAATTCCAGGAATTGATTAGCCAAACTTTTGAACGGAATAAAGAAGTGCTGAAATATCTGGGAGAAATCGAATAAGTTTTAGGGAGGGACATTGCCCGGAGCGGTAATGTCCCTCCCTAATTTTACGGCAGAGTGGACTGCTTTTGACAGGCGTGTGGATCATGTTCACAAAATAATCAGTTGATTTTACTTCAATTATCCATTATAATTAATAACTGGTGATAATTATGAGAATGAACACAGGCTCTTATATCGGCGACAACGGTACGTTCAGCTTAATGAAGAACATGAATCTGGAAAAGGTATATAAGATCATTTTGCTGAACAACCCTACATCGCGGATCGAGATATCGAAAATTGCAGGACTTAACCAAACCACAGTATCGCATTGCGTCAAATTTCTGCTCGAAAAGGGCATCATAGAGGAGGTGGGCATCCAGGGGAAATCCGTCGGAAGGCCGCCTACTTCCATTGTGCTTCGCAGACAGTTTGGCGCGTTTGTGGGTATTGAGATTAACGTTACGGGAACCAAAATACTTGTTACAGACATTTATGGCAAAGAGCTGCTGCACAAGAAATCCATGGAAATGCATCGAAGTCCGGCGCAGTTTCTGGATATTTTGGAGGAATCCATCCTCGAGATCCGGGCGCAGTGCAGGAAAAAAAGCATGGACATAGCCGGTATCGGCATAGCGGTAATTGGCAGTTTCAACATGAGAACAGGTGTGGTGGAGCACATCTCCACAATGTCGGAGTGGAACGGCTATGCCCTTGAGCAGGCTGTTAACGAGAGGATACCGGACATTCCGATTCTGTTTATGAAAACCAGTATCGCCGGCGTTTGGGGGGAAATTCACTTTGGAAGATCCAATCCCATGGAAAACCTGGTATTCATCAACGGCGGATGGGGCTTAACGCTGGGCGTCTATATGCACGGCAATATGCTTTACGGCGACGACGGATATTTTGGGCGCTTTGGACACACCACGGTGGAAGTCCATGGCAGGGAATGTGCTTGCGGCGCCAGAGGCTGTCTGGATGCCTATGCCTCTGTGGGCGCGCTGATCCGGAATATCTATGGGGAGGTAGTTTTTCAGGAAAAATACCTGACCGATATCCGTGAACAGTGGGATAGGAAAGACCCGGTCGTAGTGCGGGCCATGGACGAAGCGCTGGAATATTTGGGAATCGCGGCGGCGAATCTGGTTAATACCTTTAATCCCGGCCAACTTGTTTTCGGAGGCCTGCTGCCTACTATCTGCCGGGGGAATATGGAGCGGATCAAGCAGCGCATGAATGAGACGATTCTCCCCCATTACCGGGATAGGCTGACGGTCAGCTGCTCCAGCCTGGAAGAATATGGCCCGGCTTATGGCTGTGTTGCCTTTGTAAGGGAAAAGCTGATTGGATTGGTCGAATAAAATAAGGTCAGTCAGATAAAGTGCGAATTATACATATACAGTTGAAAAAATTGTGAAAAATTAAGATATATAGTAATTGACATGTGAAAAGGGTTGTGGTAATATATTTAATAAATCAAATTGAGAAAGTAATTAATTTACGGACTTTTACACAACTTACTACATAAGGAGGAACTAAATTGAAGGCTATTATGCTCATGTACGACAGCCTGAACCGTCGTATGCTGTCACCTTATGGATGCGATTGGGTCAAGACACCCAATTTTGACCGTCTGAAGGAACGCACCGTCATGTTTACCAAGAACTATGCAGGCAGTATGCCCTGCATGCCGGCGCGCCGGGAACTCCACACGGGAAGGCTAAACTTCCTGCACCGCAGCTGGGGGCCGGTGGAGCCCTTCGATGACTCCATGCCGCGGCTTCTCAAGCAAAATGGAGTATATACCCACCTGACTACCGACCATGCTAACTATTGGGAGGATGGCGGTGCTACATACCATACCAAGTACAGCACCTATGAGCTCCACCGTGGGCAGGAAGCAGATTTTTGGAAAGGTCAGGTCCAGGATCCCGAGTTCCCTGAGGGGCCCGCGACCGTAGTACGTGATCCTAAAGGCCCTGCATGGCGGCAGCATAACGTCAACCGCCAGTTCCTTCGAAGTGAGGAGGATATGCCGCAGTGCAAGACCTTCAGCGCAGGGATTGATTTTATCCGGCGCAATATTCAAAGTGACAATTGGTTCCTGCATATTGAGAGCTTTGATCCCCATGAACCCTATTTTACTCCAGAATACTACAAACAGCTGTACCCACACGAATACGACGGCCCTCAGTTTAACTGGCCTCCCTACACGCGGGTTGGGGAGACTCCGGAAGAGGTTGAGCATCTCCGCTATGAATACGCCGCCCAGCTTTCCATGTGTGACCACTATCTGGGCCAGGTGATGAATATCATGGATGAGTTTGATATGTGGAAAGATACCATGCTCATTGTTAACACGGACCATGGAATTCTGCTTGGAGAGCATGACTGGTGGGCAAAATGCATCTCACCCTTCTACAACGAGGTGGCCAATATCCCTCTCTTCGTCTGGGATCCCAGAAGCGGCCGAAAGAACGAGACGTGCGATCAGCTGACGCAGACAATTGACCTTGCTCCAACCCTGTTGGATTATTTCAATGTTCCCATTCCCAAGGATATGCTGGGGGTACCGCTGAAAGAGGCAATTGCGGAAAACAAACCGGTCCGTGAGGCGTGTTTGTTTGGAATATTCGGCGGACATGTCAACTGTACGGACGGGCGGTATGTCTATATGCTTGCGCCAAATCCGGACCTGGGCGGCAGCCCTTATAAGGGAGAGAACTTATTCAATCATACGCTGATGCCGACTCATATACGTTCCGCCTTTTCCGCTGCCGAACTCAAAAACGCCGTCCTGGCGCCGCCCTTCTCTTTTACCAAGGGTATGCCGGTGCTCAAGACGCCGGGACAAATCAGGCTGTCCACGCTGGCGCCCCAGGACCTGCGGGAGGGAGTACAATACAAGACGATGCTGTTTGACCTGGAAAATGACCCGGAGCAGAACAATCCCATCGAGGACAAAGAGACTGAGGAGGTGATGCGTGCCCATATTGTCCGGCTGATGCGTGAAAATGACGCACCCCCGGAGCAATACCAGCGAATGGGATTGAAAGACCGGCGATAAGAAGTTAAGCGGAAACAGAGACGCGGCCTTTCAGGGTTATAGGAACCTCTCAAAATCTAAGTACATTTAGTAAGGAAGGAGAAATCTGATATGTTGCTTCATTTATTAAAGAAAAATGCCGCCAGTGTATTCTTTATTGTGTTCGGAGTGGCAGCGCTGGCTATGATGGGAACCCAAATCGTTAGCGGAAGTGCGACCATAGCAGCGGATTCCAGGCAGTTTCCCACGCTTATGCTGAGTATGATGGTGATTCTCAGCGCGCTTTCTCTCGTGATTGAGTATGTAAAGCTGAGAAAGAACCCTCCGGAGACGAGTACTCCCGTATTCACCGCGGGGATGCGTAAAGTTATAATTGTAATTATCGCGATTACTCTTTGGATCGTTCTGCTCACTAAAGTCGGTTTTATTTTATGCACGGCTGCCCTGCTACTTGTGATCACTCTGGTTGCAGGAAATAGGAAACCGCTTTCCATTGCGTTGTTAACAGTAGTATGCCCGCTGCTGGTCTACTATATCTTCTCGCAGCTGCTGAACACCCGGCTGCCTGAGATACTATTTAAATAGGGGGAAAAAATATGGATATGTTATTGTCCTCATTGGCTAACGTTTTCACCCTGAGCGCAATTCTGGCAATGCTCGGCGGCTCCGCAGTGGGTATGCTGATCGGCTCTATGCCGGGCCTCAGTGCTTCGATGGGTGTGGCTCTGTTCCTGCCGTTTACCTTCGGAATGGACGCGTCCAGCGGTATCCTGCTCTTAATCAGCATTTATTGCTCGGCGATTTATTCCGGTTCAATTTCCGCGATACTTATCAACACCCCCGGCACATCGGCCGCTACGGCCACATTGTTGGACGGATTTGCCCTGACTAAGAAGGGAAAGGCCAGAAAAGCCCTGGATATGAGCTTGCAGGCCTCTGTTATCGGGGGACTGCTCAGCGGCGTTGTGCTGCTGGCCTTTGCGCCCCAAGTTGCCAGATGGGCCCTGACCTTCGGCCCTGCGGAGTATTTTGCGCTTGGGCTTATGGGACTTACCATTATCGCCGGCGTCAGCAGCGAGGGCGTGGTAAAGGGACTGGTACTGGGATGCTTCGGTTTCTTTATCTCCACGATTGGTGTTGACCCCGTAAGCGGCATAACCCGCTTTACCCTTGGCGTTAAGGATCTGATTAGCGGTGTAGACCAGATTCCGGCCATGATCGGCTTATTTGCCATAGCAGAAATGTTTACTCAAATCGAATCCGGCGCAATGCGGCTGACGGGAGATGTCAAGATCGACAAAGATCGCCTCAGCTGGCGTGAGATGCTTCCTTTTAAGAGCGTTATCCTTAAATCCAGCGTCATCGGCATGATCGTCGGCGCCATCCCGGGTACCGGCAGCGGCACAGCAGCATTTCTGGCTTACAAAACCGCCAAAGGCTCTTCAAAGCATCCTGAGGAATACGGCCAGGGGAGCCTGGAAGCTCTGTCGGCCACCGAGTCCGCCAACAACGCCGTTACAGGCGCGGCGCTGATCCCCATGCTGACTCTTGGAATTCCCGGCGACGCGGTTACCGCTATCCTGATGGGCGGCCTGACCATTCAGGGCCTTGCGCCCGGCCCCCAGCTTTTTGAGAAAAACGGTGTGCTGGTCTATACAATTATGATCGGTTTCCTGGTGGCGAATATCATTATGTATTTTGAGGGTAAGCTAGCCATACGGGGATTCAGCAAAATATGCAATATTCCTAACTATATATTGATTCCCGTGGTTATTTGCTGCTGTCTTGTCGGCGCATTTGCCGTCCACAACAGTCTCTACGCCGTGAAGGTTGCCCTGGTATTCGGTATTATCGCGTACTTGATTTCCAGATTCGGCTATAAAAACCTGGTGGCGGTACTGATCGCGATCATCCTGGGGCCTATCGTTGAGCAGAATTTCCGCCGGGCGTTGGTTCTCTCCGGAGGAAGCCCCTCGATATTCTTTACACGCCCAATATGCCTCGTTATTATCCTTATTTCTGTGGGATCAATTGTGTGGCCGCTGATTAAAGCGCACAAAAAAAGAACTTCTGCGGCTACTAAAGATAAAAGATAAAACAAAAAAAGAAATTGGAGGAAAAAAACATGAAAAAAAGCAGTAGATTAGTAACCATGATCCTGGCTCTCGCGCTTGTTGCAAGCGTATCGCTGACGGCGTGCAGCTCCAGCACCGACACCACCACCACCGCCGCCACCACCGCCTCTGGCGCCTCGGACAGCACCGCTGCTGACAGTACCGCGGCCAACACTGACTATCCCAAGGAGGCAATACAGATTATCGTACCTTACTCTGCGGGCGGCAACACCGATCTGATGGCCAGAATTATTGAAATGAAACTGCCGGAGTATCTTCCTAACAGCGTAAGCATCGCAACTGTGAATATTCCCGGCGGCAGCTACATTCCCGGCATGACAGAGGTCTATACGGCTGATCCTGACGGATATACGATTGCATGTGTTGCCGGTTCCCCCTTATCAATTGTTCCTGCTATGGGTGAAACGGATTATACTCACGACAGCTTTACGGCAATTGCCATGATTACCTCTTTCGCGAATGTAGTCGCCGTGAAGGCGGATTCCCCCATCAATTCGGCTCAGGACCTGATCGACTATGCTAAGGCCAATCCCGGCGTGTTTTCTTATGGTGTGGGCGGCACGACCAATACCCCGAATCTGGCCTTAAGCTCTCTTATTATAGAGGAAGAGCTGGACGTGAAGAGCGTGGTCTATAATGGTAACTCAGAGGTATTAACCGCTTTCCTGGGCGGCCATGTCGACGCCTATGCCGGTGCGTCAACGGACATCAGGGCTTATGTGGAATCCGGTGAGGCGAAAATCATCCTCAATCTCGGAACCGTAGTGGAAGACTATTATGCAGATGCCGTAACGATGGAAGACTTGGGCTATGCCGCTATTGGTGATTCTTACACAGGTTTTGTGGCCCCTCCCGATACCCCGGAAGAGATCATTTTGATTCTCGAAAACGCGATTAAAGAGATTCTTCAGGATGAAGACGTAGTGACAACCCTGTCGGATATGGGTCTCCAGCCCTTATTCTTAGACCATACGGAATTTCAAAAGATGATTTCCGATTATTACGTGCGCAACGAGGAAATTATCAAACTCCTGGGTCTTACCGAATAGGAAAGCATTAATCTTCGTACAATTATATCCGCGACCAGTTAAGCAATATTCTTAAAAAGTCATTGATGGAAAGCGGTTGTTTTCGTATAATTATGGAAACAACCGCTTTGTAGTAATCAAGGGATTATTGTTTCTGGGGGATTCCTTAACTCCTGTGACGGTTACATGAAAGGGGGAGACCATAATGCTTGATTGGGAGTATATCTTACTCCAACTGAAGGAAGTAACCATTTTTTCCACGGTTGCCCGATTGCTGCTGGCCGCTTTGTTTGGCGGGGTGATCGGCATGGAACGTCTCTGCCACCGGCGCGCGGCAGGTCTGCGTACACACATGCTGGTTTGTATCGGAGCCGCGCTGGTAATGATAACGAACCAATACATTGTCGGAGAATTTGGCTCCGGGGACCCGTCCCGGCTGGGCGCTCAGGTTATCAACGGAATTGGCTTTTTGGGGGTTGGGACCATTATTGTGGACCGTAAGCAGCAGCAGGTGCACGGACTTGCTACGGCCGCCGGTCTGTGG
>Ga0154002_1000065_pt1 | contig 23243 bp, 20 predicted proteins | sample TSNY086MetaG_FD_102276 | JGI IMG/M metagenome (GOLD analysis project Ga0154002, IMG submission 102276) | Attine ant fungus gardens microbial communities from New York, USA - TSNY086 MetaG | ecosystem: Host-associated > Fungi > Mycelium > Unclassified | place: USA: New York, Robert Cushman Murphy... | reverse complement strand
CAGATAATGCTTTTGACATTGTTATGGCTTTTGGGCCAATGTACCATTTGCCGCATGAAGAACGGCTAAAGGTGATATTGGAAAGCAAGCGAATTTGCAAAGCAGGCGGCATAATTATGTTCGCGTATATTAATAAAATCGGCGCATACTTACGAGCTTGTCTTGAAGAAAACATGAAGTCGAATTATCCTAATAAAAAGACAAATGAATTAGTACTCTTACAAGGAATTGACGATGTTTTGCCCGATGTCTTTTTCTTTACCATGCCGGAAGAAATTGAGCAAGATGCTGCAGCAAATGGATTGACAATCGTTCAGAATGTAGGCGTAGACTTTATGTTTAATGCCAGTGACATCAATAACATGTCTGACGAGAAATATGCCGCTTGGATAGAAGTTTTTGATTATATGTTTCAGAGCAAATCATGTACGGGGATTAGCAATCATGCTGTTTTGGTCTGCCAAAAGTAAATAAATAGCTTAAATGATAAAACCATTTTCCCACAACGCAACATTATCAAAAAGGAAATTGCCCTATCTTTACAGATACTAAATATGGTATAATGCTGTTGGCTTATGTGTTTGCCTTGACGATATTGCGTAGAAAATTTGTATACTGCCGTCTATAAGTAGAAAGACAATGGGGAGGAATAGAATGAAATTTAAGTATTTATGTATGGTGACTCTTTTGTGCTTATTTATTACAGCCTGTAGCAATTCAGATAAGCAATATGGCACTGGCGAGACTTCGGTAACTATACCGGATGTTTTGGTATCTTCAGATCAAGCTGTGATAAGCCCTAATGCAACTGTACCGAATGAATCATCTCCGGCTGCTGAGAGTAATATTCTGGGAAACGTGTCGGAAACCCAAGTTGATTTAAGTTCTTATTTTAATGGACTTTTGGGTGCCGCAGTTTTTCTTGATAAGTCCGGTAATTATACAGTCTATAATAAGCCCGCTTGCGAGTTGCGTGTCTCCCCTTGTTCAACATTCAAAATTATATCAACTCTTGCTGCTTTTGAATATGATGTGGTTACTCCCTCACAATCCGTCATTGCATGGGATGGTACTAAGTGGACATTTGAATCTTGGAACAAGGATTTAACCATATCAGAAGCATTTCAAAGTTCCTGCGTATGGTATTATAGAAAACTGATTGATCAAATCGAAAAAGAAAATATGACGGATTTTCTGGATACACTTAATTACGGAAACTGTGATATTAGTCAATGGGGGGCAGTGAATTTAACAAAAACCCACTTATTGACGGGTTTTGGCTTGAATCCTCTCTCTTGATATCGCCAAGGGAACAGGTTGACGTGATGTACCGCATTTTTGAAAACAAAACAGAAATAGATGAAAATAATATTTCCGTACTCAAGAAAATGATGTACAAAGAAGATACGGATAGTAGTATTGAGATATACGGTAAAACCGGAACTGGCAGAGGTGGATGGTTTGTTGGCTTTTTTGAATCAGAAGGAGATAATACTTATTTCGCAATATATCTGAACGAACAAGAAGATGTCAATGGGACAAAGGCTCAAGAAATAACGAATAATATTATTCATGGTTACTTTTCTGAGAACACGAGGTAGACATTAGGATATATATAGTTAAGCAACAGCTGCCCTAACGGGCAGCGATTTTTAATCACCGGACATGGTTTACCATTTACATTTAATCGGCATCGGAGGAGTATGAGTACAGGAAATTTGAGGAGATTGACCACGAATTGGAAAAAATATTCTAGTACTTACTAATATCGTTAAATTATTTCCGAATGCAAGGAGGAGTTATGTATCATATTGCAATTTGCGATGATGAAAAGCAGTTTGTTCGCGAACTGCAAAAATCAATATACCAATATGCAAAAGAAAAAGGCGTTGAAATTAAGGTGACACCATATTCCGACGGCTTGGAGTTGACGCAGAACTACTCAATGGACATCCATCTGATTTTTTTGGATATTAAGATGGCTCATATAGATGGACTGCAAGCTGCTAAGGCTATCCGCCAAATGGATTCAAAGGTCAGCATCATCTTTTTGACATCTATGGCACAATACGCTTTGGAGGGTTATAAGTACAATGCAACTAATTTTATAATCAAGCCTATCCGCTATGTGCGGTTGAAGGAAGAATTGGATCGCTGGCTAAAATTATATAGACAGGAAGAACAAGAGTACATTTTAGTCACCAACGACACAGGAAAGCATAAGGTATTTCTCAACAGCTTACAGTATATCGAAACCTTTGGGCGTAATCTGATGGTGCATACGGAACAGGAGAATATTATTTCCTATCGGAAGATGAAAGACTATGAAACGGAACTTCCGCCCACTCGTTTTGTCCGTTGTCATGCCAGTTATCTTACGAACCTCTTTTTTGTAAAGAGTGTGAAAAAGCTGGAAATTCTGCTGACGAATGGGGAGCGTATCCCGATCAGCCAGCCGAGGCGTAAGACAGTCATGGATAAGCTTGCGGAATATTGGGGGGACAGGTTATGATTACCTTTCTGGTGATTCTGTCCTATGCCATAAAGGTGCCCAACACCTTTTTGGTGTATCAGATATTAAAGTCATTTTTGCCCATGCGCGGGCCGCTGGTGGTAAGGCTGCTTGCCTTTGCCGGATGCGCGGCTATTACCGACGCTATCATCTACACCGGCGACAGCGTCAATTTTATTGGCGGCTTCGCTCTATTTATAATATGTATGCTTGTGTTCTACAGGGGCGGAACAGTACCCAAGCTCTCCATCGTCCTAATCATTTATCCGATGATCGTTTCTATGAATTTTCTTACGCAGGATATCGGGCATCAGGTTTTCCGAATGCTTCCAGTACAGACGGAAGTGATTTCCATAGCCATACATGCAGCTTCGCTGGGACTCCGTACCGTTCTATGGGTTTTCATATCTCGCCTGAGCCGGCAATGGACAAGGAATATCCTGAAGCTGCTGAACATAAAAATGTGGCTCCTGCTGGACAGCGTTTGTATTGCGATACTTACCGCGTTATTTGTCGTGCTGAACTTCGGCTCGGAAATCACGCAGATTGCTTATCCAGTCGCTTTGGCAAGCATCATAGCCGTGCTGGGATGTATATACCTCGCCGGATACATAGCGGATTCCGTGCAGACACGCTATCGGCTTCGGGACTTACAGTTGGAGTATGAATACTATAAGGGTAAACAGAATGATGAAGAACGTATCCGCGCGGTTTATCACGACATGAAAAACCATCTGCTATTGCTGCAATCAGCGTCCGGCGGCGAAGATGCGATGAAAATGATTACATCCTTGCAGGATCAAATATCAAGCTACGAAAACTACTTCAAAACCGGCAATACTTTTTTAGATGTTATTTTACGGGACAAAGCCGAAAAAGCCAAAGAGAGAGGGATAGATTTCTCGGTGATGCTCCATTTTGAGGACGGCGGCTTTCTGGAGCCGCTGGACATCAGCGCAATTTTCGGTAATGCCATAGATAACGCCATCGAAGCAAGCCTGAAACTGCCGGTCAGTCGGAGGTTGATTACCGTTAAAGCAAACCGTGTCAGGGATATGCTTTCGATTGTGATAGAGAACCACACAGCCGGAGAAGCGGATTTACTGCTCGAAACCACAAAGCAAGATAAATTACTGCATGGTCTGGGCTTAAAAAGCATTGAACAATCAACGGAGAAATATGGTGGGCAATGCTCCGTCAAGCAAGCGGATGGAAGGTTTATACTGACGATTATTATTCCCATTCCGTGAATCACGCTGTCGTGGAGATTATAATTTGCGGCCACATTCTTGGCTTTTTGGTGTTCTCCGATTAGAATACGCAGTGTAGATATTAGTTTAGACAATCGCCATTGCGTTCTTTTTTTGCACGTGTAAAATGAAAGATGTCTGAGCAATAGCATATGCTTTGCAGGAGTAATATAGGCATTAGTGGCAGTTTATTGATATAATTAAAACAATTTAGTGGAGGTGAAAAAATATGAAAAAAATCATAGTTGCGTTTTTAGCTTTGATCTTAACTATAGGTATAACTGCGTGTAACACAGATAGTAATATAGTCAAAAATAACGATATTGATTTAGTAAATAATATCACTAAAGAGACAGCTTTTGGAGCCGATGGGAGACTTATAGTAGTCCTTAATAATAATAATTCTAAAAATGTTAAACTCGAAATCGAAGTATTCTTTTATGATGAAGCTAACGGTATTACTGATATTGAAGCGGATATTATACATATGAAAGCAAATTCAGAGTTTGCTTATGAAATCAGGGAAGTTTATAGCGAACAAGAAATTATAGAATTTAGTATTAAAGCGGAAGAAGACAAGATCAATTTTCAAACAACTGATTTGATAATTTCAAATAAAGTTAAAACTGAAGAGACTATTAATTTTAAAGTAAAAAATAATAGTGATGAAATGCTAGAATATATAACAGCAGCAGTAGTTTTCTATAAAGATGGTAAAATTATTGGCTTAAATAAAACTGGTGAAACGAATGTTGAACCAGGTAGTAGTGCTGAAATGTTAGCCACTTTACCTACTGATTCTAACTATAATAAAGTGGATTTTGATGATTACAAAATTAATGTCCATGGGATAACTTATAAAAATGATTGATGTCGCGGTATGAGTTTGCGCCACGCGATACTAAGTAGTATCCAAAACGCCTACAGGGTCGGCTCCGTCGCCGTTTTGCAGGCGTTTTTCTATTTTATACGAACCGCTGTAATCTACACAGTTTCAGGCGCGTGTTTTGGTACATTTGTTTTCTAACCTTAATCAATATACGACAACCCCGCTCCCCCAAAAAGACTTTAATTGAAAAAATGCTATATTTTTGATATACTATATCAATAGCAGTTGCAGATAAAAATGATGCATAATATGAAAAAGAAGTATTGGAGGACAACCTTTTATGGACACACAAACCCTTATCGAAGCCTTACGTAATCTCCTGCCGGATGAGATGGAATGGAAATTTGCGCTTTATAGCACCTATAAAAGCCGGGACGGACTGGAACTGGATTGGAGCCTTTGCAAAATGAAAGGTATTGCCAGTTGGGTGGATATGCTAAAAATTACGCTTCTTGAAAAAACAACCGCTGAAAAATCCGTGACAGAATATTCGCCTTTTGTCTCAGACAAGGAACACATCGGCGCTCTTGAAAAAACAAACGACTTGATCCGTGACCAAGTCGTTGACATCCTCTTAAATATTCAAAACGGGCTTGCCTACGCACCAGAAGATTTTTTGTCCGGCGCTATGTCCAAGCCAGCGGGTTTTGCTTTTTACGGTGAACGTAAAAACAAGGAAGGCAATGTAACTGACCAGGTTCTTTTTATGCGACGAGGCAATCCGTTTATGTCCAGTGCGAAAGTGCGCCTCTGCACCACTGAAGGCGACGAGGTGATTACCAGCGAAAAGCCGTTGTTGAAGTTTACTCCGGCAATGGACTTTCTGCTAATTGGCGGCGTATGTTATTTCCTCTCAGCCACCATTGAAAAGGATTTTGAAATGGAAAACCGTCACTTTGCCATCGCTGGTAAGTGCATGGGATTGATTGCAGACGCCACCATTGTCAGCAATTATGAGAAACTAGAAGAAGTAGTCATGAAGGCAAAGAATGCTAAAAAATTTATTGACTTTGATAACAAGGTATTAGAACATATCGCCCGCCTTTCTATCATAGAACGCGAGGATTTCTTATCTACATATGGTATCACCATCGACAATAACGGCTACATGGACACTTCCGACCCGGAGCAGTGCGAGTTGATTATCGACCTGTTATGCGCACGGAGCATTATTGATCCGCTCGGTCGTTTATCTGTGGTCAGCGGTATTATGCCGAGAGAATAAAAATGAGAAGCGGGTGAACCGTTAATGTGGTCACCCGCTTCTGTTATGCTGTGTACAATTTCATTCATCGAGCTTGAGTAAGACCCGTGTAAAGGATTCCACGCCTTTCGCAAAACGTCTCCCCGCCTCTGAATCACCAACAATGCTTCCATAATGAACCGGAATGGCAATCGCCGGACACATCTCCCGCACCAGCGCTGCGGCTTCCTCTACATTCATGGTGAATTCTCCACCCACTGGAACAACTGCCAATTCACACTGCACTGCGGCACACTCTCTTGTAGCATCCGTATCTCCCGCAAAATAGCATCGAATCCCATCCAAATGTAAAACATAACCTACCCATTGGTTGCTCCGGCGGTGAAATAGTTTTTCGAGATTGTAGGCGGGAATAACCTCTGTTAGAATTCCACAGATATCCATGCGTGTCTCCGGCTGAACGAAAACCAATCGAGCCGCATCCCATTTCAGCATCTCTGCCTGCTTCCGCATCGATTCCGGCACCACCAGAACAGTCGACTCATTCTTGATTTTCTCAATGGATTCTGTTGAAAAGTGATCATCGTGTGCATGAGTAATAAAAATCAGATCCGCATCCTTGGTCTCTTCTTGAATCAAAAAAGGATCTACATAGATTTTCTGTTTCCAGGAAATGCAAACACTACTTTGCGTATTAATTTGGATTGCCTCAAGGAACTGTTCCAGGTTTTTTTCATCTGTCATTTTTTCTCCTTCCAGCATTCGTTTTGCGCCATCGTTTTCAACATCTTTATATCAGTTAACGGCATCCTGGACACTACTGCTGATTTTCTCTTCTTGCGTCCACGGTTTCCAGTAGTGCCTTAATTCGCGTCTCGACCTGCGCGTCGTTAAAATATGCAGGATCTGTATGATCGGCCTCTAACACAATTGCAGGGATTCCATACTCCTGCTCCACGCGCTTCGCCAGGTCTCGAGTTGTTAATGTCCACGGACGGCAAGTGTGGGGCGCCTGAATAATTACGCAGTCAATGCTGTACTCCTCGATATATTGGGCAAACTCACAGCGCCATTTATGTTCATAAGTGGCCGCATAAATCTTGCCCACATTTGCTGCCGCAATAGAGAAAAGGGGATCATTTCGGTCATAGCCGTCCGGGGGAATCAAACGGTTAGCTGTACGCTCTTTGGTTCCATAGACGCCGTATTCGCCAGTCACCAATAATGCATCATGCTTAGCCAAAAGCCTTGATAGAAAGCCAATCTTAAACCATGGAAAATTGCCCCGCCACATGATGCGGTAGCGTTCATTCTCCAGGGAGCCAATCCCTTTCTTAACCCGGTCAATCATTTCTTCCATGAATTCCTTATAGAAGTCGGCGGCTTTCTGATTTCTCATAGAGATGCCTGGCGTCATGCTGACCGCATTATCAATAAAACTGGCCGGTGCAGGAACTGTTTTCAGTAGCTCCGCAATATTACGGTTATAAAAATCCATCTCCCGGCAACAGGCATTTTGCTCAATCAACTGGTCCATATGATATTCTTTCTGACCGCTGTGCTGAATTAGGAATTTTAAGAGATTATCATACTGCTCCTTGACATACAAGGCATCCTCACGCAACGCTTCCAGACTGTCATCATAGGAAAAGGGAATGTCAATGACGAATAACGGCACATGATAGATTTGTACCAGCAGATGAGCCCACTGCATCATGCTGGGGCAGATTGTACCACAGACAATAATATCGGGCTTTGGCAAGTGGTAGCGCTCTTCGATCTGATCCCATTTTCCGTCCTGCTGCATAAGCACCAAACCAATATTGATCTTGGCATAGGAACACATATCCGGACTCACACCCCTCGCCTGACCGTATTCAATAAAGGGGGTGGCAGCTCCACCGCCGGCAATGCGGGCGGAAGAGCTCTCACATTGGAAGCAGCTGACACCCGCTGCTTCCATCGTCTCATAGGCCGAAGGTCCGATACACCAGCAAAGGCAGTTAAGGTCTTTCATGCCGGCATAATATTCATCCATCATCGGCGAAATCTTCGCCGTACATGGTAAGCGATTTACTTTTCCCATCCCTTTATTCCTCCATGCTCTCAATGAATGCCTGTAGCCGCGTCTTTAACTGTCCTTCCGGTGCACTTCCATGCTCAGTCTCCACCAGCAGTTCAGAAATCCCTGCCGCTTCAAAATACCGATGTGCGGTGAAATAATAATAATCGTGTGCTTCACAAAACTTGACAACAACCATGACAATGCCCTCGGCATTCGCCATTTTCAGCAGCTCTTCCAGATAAACTCCTGGATTTCTCTCCTCAAAACGGGTCGGACACGGGGAAACTCTCTGCCAATAAGCTTGCAGCAAGGCGTCCAGGGGCGGCAAAGCTTCATCGTAGAGCGTATTGAAATAGCGGGAACCAACATAAAGATCATCATCTACGATCACACCGCCTGCCGCTTCGATGCCCTCTAAGACGTAATCGTCACAGCATTCGCAAAGGCTGCCGTGCACTACAATTCTCTTATTTGTGGATATGGGCTTTTTCTTTTCCTCCTCCAGAAGGGTAAGCAACCGTTCCAGCAACTGAATATGCTCCTCCTTCGGCATACACATGCCGGATGCCACAATATGGGAAACCTCCACCGCTTTTAAAATACCAGGGTATGCGCGGCGGATCTCATACAGGCTGAGCAGCAACCATTTCTGACGATTAAACAGACGGATACTGGCCGCAAGAGCATTCGCGGTGATTTCATTCCCCGACAGACGCTCCAGCCTTTTTTTTAGCTTGCCCATTTCTTTTATTACTTGGGCACGGCCGGTGTCATACTCCAAAAGTGGGGAAAAATAAGCAAACTGCACTTTCTTTACTTTGTCGGTGAAGGTATGCAACGCATCCCCCAGCATCCGGACAATGTGGCAGCAGTCATGGAAGAGAAATTCGTCACAATAGGAAAGCTCTCCCTTTAATGCCTGATCTACCAGGCTGCGTATGTATCCGCACTGATGCATCTCTACATGTTCATTGGCAAGTGTAACATCCTCATCCCGATCCAGTAGCACGATGGGAAGCATACCGGCGGCATGAATCAGGGGCTCCGGAACATCCAAGCCGGTAATTCCCACAACCTTTCCGCCGGTTTTTGTTTTCCACGCTTTTGCCGAGACGGATGGATTCTTTGCCCGAAACCGAAACTCTTCCAACAATTTTTGTAGGTCACTATTTAAAATTTCCATTTTCTACTCCCTTTTTCCTTGGTTCTCTTTTTTCGGTATTGAGAATGTGCAATAATGGCAGCCCCCAATGCGCCGATGCTTTGCGGATCCTCTGGAATCAAAAGCTTTGTTTCCAGAACCTTTTCGAAGGACTTGACAACACCAATATTCCGGGCCACTCCGCCAGTCATTACAATCGGCACGGATAACTGAGCTTTTTGCACCAGCATATGAACACGCCGCACGACTGATTCGTGGATTCCCGCCATAATCTCACAAGGCGTCGTCGCCTTCTTGGCCAGCAAGGAGATTACCTCGGATTCAGCAAACACAGTGCAAATACTGCTTACATTCGTTGCCCTCTCAGCCAATAGGGACTGACGCCCCATCTCCTCGACGTCCAATCCCATAATACGCGCCATAACCTCAAGGAAACGTCCGGTTCCCGCCGCACATTTATCATTCATCGCAAAATTCATAATTCCACCATTTGCGTTGATGGAAATGGCCTTGCTGTCCTGCCCACCGATATCAATTACGCCCCGCGCTTCGGGGAACCAATAATTGGCGCCTTTTGCATGACAGGCAATTTCCGTGAAATCGCTATCCGCATACTCTACCAACTCCCTTCCATAACCAGTGGAAACACAGTATCCGATCTCTTCTCGCCGGTGGCCAGACTGGGCCAAACACTGCTGTAGCGTCTCGTCAGCCGCTGCCTCCAGACCAATACCCGTCAACACCCAAGAGGATGCCACGATTCGTTGTTTTTCATCCAGCAACACTGTCTCTGTGGTTGTGGAGCCGATATCAATGCCTGCAAATATCATTTTTCCCTTCCTCCAAAGCTAGTTATTCTCTCAGGCAGCGTACTACCCGCTTTTCCTCCAGCTCCGCAATCTGCTCATCATCCAGTCCAACCATTATTTTCAGAATTTTCTCCGTATCCTGTCCCAAGCGGGGCGCCGGCTTATTTATGATGGCCGGCGTATCACTCATCTCGATCGGCGTGCCAATCACTTTTAACGGACCAAACTTCGGGTGCTGCACTGTGGCTACAATTGCCTCACCATTCTGATCCGCTGTTTGAAAAGCCTCTTTCGGCGTTACGATAGGTGATGAAGGGAGCCCAGAAGCCTGCATCCGCGCATGTACCTGGGCGGTTGTCATATGTACGAATTTATCCTCGATAATGGTGGTTAGCGCCTCCCGGTTCTCCATCCGGGGTGTTACCTTGCAGAAACGTTTGTCGTTGACCAGTTCCGGCATCTCCAGCACCTCCTCTGCGAATTTCGCAAATAATTTGTCGGAGGAGGGGACAATGCAGATAATCCCATCTTTGGTACGAAAACCACCATTCGGAGCGGATTCCACATGTTCAAGTCCGTTGCGGCGAACATCGTATTCTGGAACCCGAAGCAACGACGTCACATGCTGTGCAAACAGGAACATGGACGCATCCTGCATGGTCACCTTGACAAATTGGCCCTTACCGGTCCTCTCCCGGTGAAAAAGAGCCAACATGATTCCTTGTGTCATCACCAGCCCGCCAGTTACATCTGCAGCCGAAAATGCCGTCTTACAGGGGGCGTCCGGAAACCCAGTGCTCCCCACGATCCCGGATGCCGCCTGCACCACGAGATCAAACCCGGCCTCATTCTCTCTGCCTTTTTCCCGAAAAGCAGAGATTTCCCCCACTACCAACCGGGGATTCAGCGCCTTCACCGCATCATAATGCAGCCCCATCTTTTTGGTGGTTCCCGGGCGATAGTTGCTCAACAATACATCCGCTTTTTTCAGCATCTCCCGCAGAATTGCCTTTCCCTCATCGGTTCTTAGATTGATGCACATGCCATCCTTATTTCGATTAATTGCATTAAAAGAATCCCCTCCATTAATGGGATCCATTTCCAAGGTCCTGTCGTAATTAATACCTCGCGACATATCCGTTCCATCACAGTTTTCAATCTTAATCACCCGGGCCCCCCAGTCCGCAAGAAAATCCGCGCAAATGGGGCCAGAAAGAGCACGGGTAAGATCTACCACAACAATACCATCTAAAGGTCTTTTATTATTTCCCATAGTCTTCTCCTGCCTTTGATTTAAATAACTAATTTTTCTTCGCTTTAATTATAGGTTATGATGAATTGTTCTGTAAACTTCCAATATCCTTGTATCCATATCACATAAAAGTTATACAAGACTCGCATAAATAATAGGATTTACCAATTAGATGTAACCATAGTCAATCTTCTTGATTTTTTATATGACTTCATCTCCATGAGTGTTATATCAATTGTCAAAAAAGCCCTTATTTAAACAGAAAATTCATTAGTATCTTACAAATTGCCTGTGTTTTTGCAGCTGTCAAATGGCGGGCTTGACAGCATAATATAACTTTGAAGTGATAATTATATTAGCTATTAGGAAGTGGGCATTCATATTGTTTTGTGGTATGTTTACAATATGATTAGGATGAATGTGTGGGATGATAGATGGCTTGCATGAAATCAGCGAGGAAAGGAAAAGAGTAAGATGATACGCTATATTGTAAAAAGAATCCTCCTTATGATTCCGGTTATTTTAGGAGTGACGTGGTTGATTTTTACGATCATGTATTTTACTCCTGGAGACCCGGCGCGTATGCTATTAGGCAGCGATGCAACAGAAGAGGAAATTGTAGCGAAGCAAGAGGCGCTGGGGCTGAATGATGGTTACGTGGTTCGTTTTGTCAGGTATGTGAAACAGGTTTTTGTAGACTTTGATTTGGGGAATTCCTATGTGAATAACCGAAATGTAGGAACAGAAATCGCCCAGCGATTTCCTTATACTTTCCGAGTAGCAGCTATCAGTGTTGTGATCGCGGTTTTGCTGGGTATGCCATTAGGGATTATGGCAGCGGTAAACCAATATACGTGGAAGGATAACTTTTCCATGTTATTGGCTCTGGTGGGTATTTCCATGCCGGGATTCTGGGTAGGCCTATTGTTATCATTGCTGTTTGCACTGACGCTGGGGTGGCTTCCTGCTTCCGGTGTCGGCGGTATTGCATATTATATTCTACCCTGCCTGTCCATCGGGGTAAACGGCTGTGCCTCTATTGCCAGGCAGACCCGTTCGGGAATGCTGGAGGTGATTCGCCAAGATTATGTTGTTACTGCAAGAGCCAAGGGACAAGTGGAGCGGAAGGTTATTTATGGGCATGCTTTGCGGAACGCTTTGATCCCGATTATCACTCAGATTGGTACCATGTTTGGGATACAGTTAAGCGGCGCGATGGTCGCTGAGACTATTTTTTCCATTCCGGGAATCGGTACTTATATGGTGAGTGGTATTAAGAGTCGGGATTACCCGGTTGTACAGGGGAGCGTATTGTATGTGGCCATTGCGTTTAGTCTGATTATGCTTTTAGTGGATTTGGTATACGCTTTCGTGGATCCTAGAATACGGGCTCAATATCAGAAGAAATCCAAACGGAAAGGAGGAGCGTAAGCATGCGTGGTGACCTGAAAAGCAAAGGATTTAAAAAGGAAAGCATGCTATCAACGACCTTCCATCGGCTGCGAAAAAATCGTATGGCTGTTCTGGGGCTGATCTTTATTGTTGCTATGGGTATTATAGCAATTTCAGCGCCGCTCATTGCGCCTTATGGATACGAAGAACAGGATTTATATAACATATTTTCCAAGCCCTCGGCAAATCATTGGTTTGGAACGGACAGTTTGGGCAGAGATATATTTAGCCGAATTATCTACGGAGGCAGGTATTCTCTTCAGATTGGATTTGGAGCGGTGGCGCTTGCTTGTAGCATCGGGGTAATGATGGGCTCTTTAGCTGGCTTTTATGGTGGGAAATTGGATCTGATCCTGATGCGCGTGTTGGATGTGATGCAGTCGATTCCAGGCTTGTTGATGAGTATTGCGGTTTCCGCCACTTTAGGATCTGGTATCGGCAATTGCATTATCGCCCTGAGCGTCTCCACTATTCCTGGGTATGCCCGGATGATGCGTGCGACAATGCTGAATATCCGGGATATGGAATATGTGGAGGCGGCCCGTTCCGTAAATGCCAAAGATTCTAGGATTATTTTTCGACACATGTTGCCCAATGCTTTGGCGCCAACGATTGTCCAGGCAACCATGGGAATCGCGCAGGCCATTCTGGTTGCCGCTATGTTAAGCTTTATTGGTCTGGGCGTACAGCCACCGACACCAGAATGGGGAGCTATGCTTTCGGAAGGCCGCAATTATATCCGGGATTATCCGCATCTGGTATTGTTCCCTGGTCTGGCGATTGTGCTTGCAGTGCTGTCATTGAACATGTTGGGCGACGGATTGCGTGATGCCTTGGATCCGCGTCTGAAGAATTAAGGCCGGAGGCGAAGAGATGAGCAGTGAAAATAAGTTGCTTGAAATAAGAGATCTAGCAATTCAATATGTGGCGGAAAACGAGGTTGTCAGGGCGGTTAACCATGTGAATCTGACGATGAACAAGGGCGAGACACTTGGGTTGGTCGGCGAGACGGGGGCTGGGAAGACGACGATTGCAAAATCAATCATGCGTATTTTGCCGGACCCACCGGCTAAGGTTAGTGCAGGCGAGATTTATCTGGAAGGAAAGGATGTTTTAAAGCTTTCTGAAAAGGAGATGCGGAGAATCCGTGGTAAAAAGGTTTCCATGATTTTCCAAGATCCAATGACAGCATTGAATCCCATCTATACGGTTGGTGAGCAGATCGCAGAGGTGGTTCAGCTGCATGAGAAGGTCAACAAGAAGAAGGCTGCCCGGCAGGCGATGGAAATGCTGGAGATGGTAGGCATTCCAGCCGCTCGTTATCACGATTATCCCCATCAATTTTCCGGTGGAATGAAGCAGCGAGTGATTATCGCCATTGCCCTAGCCTGCAATCCTGAACTTTTATTGGCAGATGAGCCGACGACAGCTCTGGACGTTACGATTCAAGCCCAGGTTCTGGACATGATCAATCAATTGAAAAAGGAGTTGGGAACCTCAGTAATTCTGATTACTCATGATCTGGGAATTGTGGCGGAGGTTTGTGATCGGGTGGCTGTGGTTTATGCCGGCGAAATCGTCGAGGCCGGGTGGTGTGAGGATATTTTCGATCATGCTTCCCATCCTTATACAGAAGGGCTGTTTAACTCCATCCCGGATATTGACGGGGATGTGGAACGGCTGAATCCAATTCAGGGGCTTCCGCCTAATCCGTCAGATTTGCCGCAGGGCTGTAAGTTCCATCCACGGTGCAGTTATGTGTCGGAATGCTGTCGGACAGGTCATGTCCCTTATCAGGAGATTTCGCCGGGGCATTTTGTACGTTGTCATTTGCAGCATAAGGAGGGGAAATGATGGCTGGCATTTTAGAGGTCCAAAACTTAAAAAAGTATTTTAAAACGTCTGCTGGCGTTCTCCATGCGGTAGACGGTGTTTCCTTTACGATTGAGAAGGGGAAGACGCTGGGCGTAGTGGGTGAATCAGGGTGTGGCAAATCAACGCTGGGACGTACGGTTTTGCACCTTTTGGACAGCACGGATGGGAAGATTTTTTTTCAAGGAGAAGATATCACAGTAGTCGATAAGAAAAAATTGAGAGGGCTGCGGGAAAATATGCAGATAATCTTTCAGGATCCGTTCTCTTCCTTGAATCCACGAATGTCTGTTTCTACGGCGATTCAAGAACCCTTAATTCTGGCAGGCCGTTTTTCCAAGACAGAAATTGCGGAACTGACAGGCCGCCTGATGGATACCGTAGGGTTGGCAGAACGTTTGTGGAATTCTTATCCTCATGAGTTGGATGGGGGACGAAGGCAGCGGATCGGGATCGCCCGGGCTTTGGCGCTGAACCCACAATTCATTGTCTGCGATGAGCCGGTATCCGCATTGGATGTATCAATTCAGGCTCAGATTCTAAATCTTATGCAGGATCTGCAAGCGCAAAGGCAGCTGACGTATATTTTTATTACCCATGACTTGTCGGTAGTCCGGCATATTTCCGATGACATTTGTGTGATGTATATGGGCCAGCTGGTGGAAAAGAGTCCGGCAAAGGAGCTGTTCCGCCATCCTTTGCACCCATATACAAAAGCATTACTGTCGGCGATTCCGGTTCCAAACATTCGCCGAAAGCGTCAGCGGATTATTCTGAAGGGTGAGGTGACCTCACCAGTGAATCCGTCACCTGGCTGCCGCTTTGCAAAACGTTGTTCCTACGCGGCGGAAGTCTGCGCGAAGCCTCAGGAACTTAAGGAAATTACCTCAGGACATTATCTGGCCTGTGGGCGTTATGAGGAGATTAATGATTGACCATTATCCACAGCCTGTGAGGTGGCGGAAAACTGTTTTCCCTCATTTGGGAAGAGGTCCGGGAAAAGGACTTTCCATATAGTATAAAACATTTAGAAGGAGGAAAGAAGATGAAGAAAAAATTGACCCTGTTGGTAGCGTTAATAATGGCTGTTTCAACCTTATCCGCCTGTGGTGGTAACGCAGACGTAACATCAGCAGCAGCAACCACAGAATCTAGCGGCGGTGAGTCGACAGTGGCTACTACCGGCAGTGGAACAGAGGATTCGCGGGATGTTGTTGTAACTGTTCAGCTAAAAGCCGATGTGGGAACCTTTGATCCTTTTGGCCAGGCCAGTGAGGCGGCTCGCCGTTTGCGCTTCATGGTCTTCCAGACCCTGTTCCGCTTTAATGACTATGGTGCAGATCCGGAGCCGTTGCTGGCTAAGAGCTATGTGCAGGAGGATGAGCTGGTTTATATCATCACGTTGAATGAAAATATTTGTGACAGTGCTGGGAATCCCTTTACAGCTAACGATGTTATTTATAGCATAAAGACACAAAATGAAACCGGATATCAAGCCAATACATTAGATCATGTAGATCTGGAGGCCTGCGAGGCAGTGGATGATACTACGGTGAAGGTGGTGCTAAAGGATCAGGCGGTAGAGGTATGGGAGGCTCTCATCGGCCGTATTCCGATGGTCACGGAGGCAGCGTATTCCTCAGATGCCGATAATATGACGAACAATCCGGTTGGCACGGGCGCTTATATGCTGGAGTCCTGGACTGGCGGCAGCGAGGTTGTTCTGGTAAAGAATGACCAATACTGGAGAACCGGCGGAAATGATCAGAATGTGGATAAGATTGTCTTTAAGGTGATTTCCGAGTCCGCACAGCGCGGCATTGAAATGGAGACCGGGGCAGTGGATATTTTGTATGACTGCGCGATAGATGATTTGCAGCGCTTCTTAGCAGATCCTGATAACTACAACGTTTATATTGAAGAAAGCCCCAATATGTCTTTACTGTTCTTTAACTGTAGTGAAGATTCTGTATGTACAGACGTAAGAGTCCGCCAGGCAATTGCATATGCGGTAGATGCCAACGCTGTTGTAGCTGCGGTATACAGAGGATATGCTGCTGTTGCCAATACCTTGTGTTCTCCGCTTTATTCGGAATGGACGGATTCTATGAAGGACAATGATTTTTACAATGTGAATATAGAGAAGGCCAAGGCTCTGCTGGAGGAAGCTGGCTATGGGGACGGGCTGGAGCTGAGGTTTATGGTAGATGAGAGCGCCAATAGTCAGGCAGTTGCTCAGATTGTTCAGGCAGCCGTGAGTCAGATTGGTGTAACCATTACGATTGAGTCCTATGAGACTGCCGTTTATTCCACCAATATTTATGATCCCACCGTATTTGATATCTATTTTGGTACGTTACGTGCGGATGTCTCCGCTATGGCTTTGTTTAACAATCGTTTGAATGCCATCAGTGGCTCAAATCGCGTGTGGTATAATAATGCGGAATTCCAGGCACTGGTAGAGGAGTGTGTAACCGGAACGGCCAGCAAAGAGAAGATTGATGAACTATATGCTATGTTCAATGAGGAAATTCCAATTTATCCCCTTGCCTCTCTGCAAGAGATTTATGTTACCACAAAGGGGATTGAAGACTTCCATGTAGCAGTTGGTTCTTATCTGTTCCCTGGATCGTTTGCGTACACATCAGATTTTAAGAAATAAACTTGGACCTTTTATCCAGCGCGTTGCCGGCTTAAAAGTCCAATGGCAATAATATACGAGGAGGAACGGACAATGGCAATGCTACGGGCAACAACAGAGGGGGGCGTCGTCGAGGGAATCCCAGCAGGAATTCAGGCAATTAGTGTTTTTCGCGGAGTTCCCTTTGCGACGGCTCCGGTCGGCGAGCTTCGGTGGCGCCCGCCGCAGCCGGTAGTGCCCTGGGAAGAGGTGCGGGCTTGCTATCAGTTTCCACCAATCGCGCTGCAAGAAGAGACTTTGGAAAGGGAAGAGCCCTCTATCGCTAAAGCAGGAAAGAAGCCGAGGAATGAGCCTTATCTAAAAGTAAATATGCCCATGGAGGCTGGAGAATACAAACGACCTGCTACTGAATTTTACACAAGGAAAAAACAACAAAGCGAAGATTGTTTATACCTGAATGTGTGGACACCGGCAGAATCACCGGAGGAAAATCTGCCGGTAGCAATTTATATTCATGGGGGCGGCCATTTTAAAGGCTATAGCTACAAGGATCTCTATGACGGAGAAGGCTTTGCCAAGCGAGGGGTAATCCTGGTAAGCATTTCTTACCGTCTGAATCTCTTTGGCTATTTGGCCCACCCGGAGTTGGGTGCAGAGAATCCTACAGGAACCTCCAGCAACTACGGCATTTTGGATCAGGTGGCAGCGATTGCCTGGGTAAAGAGGAATATCCGAAGCTTTGGGGGAAATCCGGAGAATATTACAGTATTTGGTCAATCTGGGGGGGAGGCCAGCGTGCTATCCATGGTTGTGACACCGCTGACAAAGGGGCTTTTTCAAAGAGCGATTATGCAGTCTGGCGGTGGTTTGCGAAAGCCCTACAGCCCCTGGACTAGCTCCTTGCAGACAGCGGAAGAGTTGGGAGTGAAATTCCTGGCCTATATGGGCTACAGCTCTATTGCAGAGGCACGGGCGGTTTCTGCAATAGAGCTTTTAGATGGCTTTCTGCGGTTTAACAAGCTTCCCTTGGGGGAGGATGATCCCGTAAGTATGGATGGGAAAAACTATATGCGCTTTTCCCCGGTGGTGGACGGTTACGTGCTTCCGGACAATGCCATTTCTCTTTGCTTGCAGGGAAAACACCCGGAGCTCGATTACCTCTTGTCTTCGGTCGACGGGGAAGGGGAAATCCAGACCATTCAGAACCTGGCATGGGCGGAAAACGAGTGGAAGCTGGGACGAAAGCCCAGCTACTTAATGTATTTTCGTTACGCTCCGCCTGGGGCAAGGAAGGCTTATCATTCGGTGGAGCATCCTTATGTGTTTCAGACACTTCATCGTTCGCCATTGCCGTTTACCGGCTATGACCTAGAGCTGTCCAATCAGTTGGCGGATTACTGGGCCAATTTCATGTGGTCGGGAGATCCAAACGGGGACGGACTGGTGGGGTGGGAGCCTTTTACTAAGACAGCGCCACGAGCCTTGGAGGTTGGTCAGGAAATTCGTATGGCCGCAATTGTAGAGACGGATGAGATGATTGCGTGTAAGGAAGACTTAAAACAGGGGCAGCTCTCCTGATTAAAAATGTGAAACACTTTACGACTCTATAAAATATGCTTTGGCAAAGTCAAGAAAGTCCAGTGCTGTAGTGGATAGAGGGATATCTTCCTTCCAGCTCAGGTATAGTGGACTTTCCGCTACCTCCTTTAATGGAAGGACCGCCAGGTCTGGGAAATAGGGCTCCAGATATTCTTTTAAATCATCATTCACAAAACCGATCGCTGCCTTGTGTATCAAAAAATAGAGCTTTAGAAGCGGTTGATCCACAGTATAAGTGATTGTGGGTATAAAACCACTTTTTACGCACAGGGTATATGCCCGTTCCCAGTTTCCATTAGGATAATGAAAAAAAACGAATTTTTCTTTGGAAAGCTGTGATAGAGAAATTTCGGGAACCGTGGACAAAGGATGTTCCTTAGGTAAAACGACATAAAGCCTGCGATGGGAGATAGGAATGGAGGCGTGTATATCTTGAAAAAAGGGGTGATAGTTAGTGGAAAGTAAAAAATCCTGCGTAGGCAAGAGTGTATCTAAGAACTGGGAGTCCAGAAACAAGTGGAAGGAAATGTCGGGATTTTGGCTGCGATATTCCCCTAAGCATTGGAAAAAAGCCAGGTCAGATTGGCCAATCATGATGGACAGATTACCGGCCAGGTTGCTGGGGATTTTGCTAATTAAGCGGTTGGTGGTGAGTAAAAATAGTACTTGCCGAGTGGTTTTCAGAAATTGATTTCCAGCATTATTAAGAAATAATTTCTTTCCTACACGGGTGAAGAGTGGAGTATCCAGTTCTGTTTCAAGTCGATTGATCGAGTTGCTGAGGGCGGATTGGGAAATATTTAGTTCCTTTGCAGCCTTGGAAATGTTTTCATAGCTGGCAATACGCTCAAAATATTGAAGCTGTTGGATTTCCATAAAACCAGTACTCCTCTCATTTTATTAATAGCAGACTCAGAAGAGACAAATGCTTATTTCGACAGAATATCGAGTACAAATGTTTGAAAAGATAGGGCGAGTGGAGAATACTTAATAGAATCTGACCAAGCGAAGTAAAGCCGGGAATCAATTGTTGGATGGAGAATGCGGATTAGCTGTAGGTGTGGTTGCTTAGAAAGTAGCGTCATGTCTGGTGACGGGACAATGCCCAGACAAAGGCCTTGTTGCAAGATGGTTAATTTCAGAGATAGGGAGTCTGTCAGGTAAGAAACATGGGGAGAAAACCCGATTTCTGTGAACATCCAATAAATATTTTCAAGCTGATCCTCCCGGCGTTTCATAAAACAAAAAGGCAATTCTGCAAAATGCCGAGAGATGTCCTCGAAAAGAATTTCTGGCTGGGAAAATAGGGCCAGCGCTTTGGGGACCACCAGATAGAAGTTGCTATCCTCAAGAACCACATAATGGTACTGGTCAGTAGTTGTGGTGCGGGAAGTGTCCGAATATAGCAGGAAATCGACATTGGAAAATGAAATGTCTTTTTTTAGGCGTGAACCGGAAATAATCTCAAAGGAGATCCCTGGGTTTAGTCGTTCATATTGCTCCATATAATTTGCAATGGTCATGCTGTGTGTGTAGAATGCAAACGATAGCTTACCGAGGATCGCTGGTGACGATGTCAACGTACGGCGGCTTTTTTCTAGAGTGTTTAGAATCTGTTTTGCCGTTTTGTATACTTGAATTCCATAATCATTTGGTGTCAAGACATTATTTTTACGCTCAAAAAGAGGGACCCCGATGTTGCTTTCCAAGCGTTTCAAGGTATTACTCATGGCAGGTTGTGAAATATGCATCTCTTGTGCAGCCTTTGTAATGCTTTTGTTTTCCACAATTTTACAAAAATATTGAAGCTGAAGTAATTCCATTGCAATCTCCAATGTAATGGTACGTTATTCTTATTGAAAAATGATTGTTAATGTTAATATCTACTGGTATATTATCATTTGACTTGAATGAAGTCAACATTAATAGACTCTACTGAAAAACGGCACAAAGAAGTCTATTATTGCCGCCTGCAGTTATTCACCCCGAAGTTTTTTACGCACCTCCCGGTATTCCTCCGGTAATTCTTCAAGTGTCATATTGCGTGGTACTTCTGTTGTACCCGCATTTTTGGCAGTTTCATAATACCAATGTTTGAATTCAAGGGTTTTCAGCGTTGCGTTAAGCTCGTCAATCCGGAGCTTTACCGCCTCTTTTTGATTGACAATCAGTTGCAAGCGTTCATCAATCGTTTCGTCACCCTGCATTGCCATTTCGATAAAACGTTTGATATCGCCAAGCTGCATACCCGTCTTTTTCAGGCAATCAATTACTTGCAGCCATTCAAAGTCCGCATCCTTAAACATTCTAATACCGCCGCTGGAGCGTTCTACAAAAGGGAGCAACCCCTCTTTATCATAATATCTGAGCGCAGAAGGAGCAACACCGATCCGCTTTGCCATTTCGCCCACCGTATAAAGCATTATATACCTCCGGAAAATTTATGCATTTTTCAAAAAATATTTTCAAAAAACGCTTGACTTAAAGTTAACTTTTACCGGCTATCGCTCGATCGATACCGCACAGAGTTATTTCAACGAGGAAGAAGTCGGTAGTGCGATCAGAAAATCGGGAATTCCCCGTAATGAAATCTTCCTTACCACAAAGGTTTGGGTAGAGAATTACGGCTATGAAGAATGTAAAAAATCGGTTGAAAGTTCGCTTATAAAACTCAAAACCGATTATATTGACTTGATGCTCCTGCATCAGCCTTTTGCCGATTATTACGGTGCGTGGAGAGCGCTTGAGGAATTGTACGAGGAGGGCAGGCTCCGTGCCATCGGCATTTCCAACTTCTATCCGGACCGAATGGTGGATATCGCATCCTTTGCAAGAATTCGTCCGATGGTCAATCAGGTGGAGGTGCATCCTCATAATCAGCAAACCGGGGCAAAGGAATGGAACGAAAAATACGGTTTGCAGCTTGAAGCGTGGGCGCCTTTCGGTGAAGGCCGTGGTGGTATGTTTGAACTGCCGGAACTCCGAGTCATTGCTGATAAACATAACAAGACCGTTGCACAGGTTATTCTTCGCTGGCACTTGCAGCATAGCGTTGTGGTCATTCCGAAAAGTACCCACATTGAAAGAATGGAAGAGAACCTTAATGTCTTTGATTTTGAACTGACCGCCGAGGATATGGCAGAGATTGCCGCCCTCGACAAAAACACGAGTTCCTTTTTCTCCCATACCGATCCCAATATGGTTGAGTGGTTTGTGAAAATGGTGGAAGAACGTAAAAAGCAGCAGAACAGCGCCGAAGAAAAGAAAAGCAGGTAAAGGAAAAATACGATGAAAAATTTAAAGAACGTGTTGGGCATGCGATATTAATGCTGTTTAAAGTTACAAGGTATTTCCTATGACCCTGTTCATAATACGTATCTGAAGCTGGGAGAAAAGGTCGGCAATGCATTCCAAGATGGGGCGGTGGAACGGGCGGCAATCCAGCCGCCCGCTGCCTTAAAGCTATTTCGCTTATTTTTTTGCGATGCTTTTTCCGGGATTTTTCATCAGCAATACCAGCACGATAGCCACCGCACAAGTCGCCGCCGCCAAAACGAAGGAGCTTGTATAGTTCCCCCCTGCGGTCAATTCTTTGGAAATGTTTTGGGAAACCAACGCCGAAACACCGAAACCAATCATTACCAGCCCGAAATTCATGCCGCCGTATTTTGTGCCAAAGCTCTCCGCTGTCATCGCCGAATATACGCTGGCAGCGCCGCCGAACCCAAATGATATAAGTACAATGCAGGCAAGGAACAATATGCCTTGCCCCACAATCATTGTCAACGAAGCGCACAGAATAATCACCGCAATGGCTACCATAGCCGGTTTTCTGCCTGTTTTATCGGATACCCATGACACGATCAACCTGCCCGCCGCACTGCTGATACCCGTCATTGAGACGCCGATCAAAGCAAGCTCCTCGGATAATCCCCTATCTGCGCCCAACGATAAAAACACCGGGTTGAGGATAAAATACGCCGGCAGCGTGAAGAGCAGACCGCCTGCCAATAAGTAAAATTGTTTTGTTTTTATGATTTCTTTGGGTAAATACTGCCGCTTTGTGTTAGCTGTTTGTGCTGGTTTATAGCCGTCAGGCATATAGCCTTCCGGTGGGTTTTGAATAAATAGGGCGCAAAACCCGCAAACGACAAAGAAACTGATACCGAAGATTATAAATGTATTGGGCACACCCATCCCACTGAGCATGGATTTTGCTAACGGGGCAAACACCACCAGCGAAAATCCGAATGCACTGACGATCATACCTGACGCGAATCCACGCTTATCAGGGAACCATTTCTGCACTGCTGCGATGGTGGACATATATACCGTGCCTACGCCCAAACCGCCGATGACCCCGTATGTTATATATACAAGCCACGGAGTGTTGCCGGTGATGAGTCCCGTACACGCCATACCGGTGCCAATCATTATACTTCCGGCAAGAGTTACTTTTTTGGGACCTATTTTGTCCTGCGCGTAACCGCCTAAAATAATGCCAAGCACAAACATAGCCAGCATAATCGAGGATGT